>WBZS01000062.1_pt1 | contig 213048 bp, 167 predicted proteins | sample 5204201 | NCBI WGS metagenome assembly WBZS01 (sample SAMN12344357, study PRJNA552823) | activated sludge metagenome | biome: Activated sludge suspended growth; feature: Nitrification reactor; material: Wastewater; isolation source: activated sludge from nitrification reactor of wastewater... | reverse complement strand
TAACAAGGAATGATAAATGTTTACAAGTTGAAACATCCAAACCCTTGCCTGGAAATTGTAAAACTTATTTTTTAACCCAGACACACTTTAATGAACAATTCCAGTTGATCCAGCCAGGCTCGCCCTCCACTTCGGAATACACCGCTTAACAATTCTTTTCTGCTCTGCAAAAACAGACCTTGTCCCGAGGTTGTCCCGAGGTTGTCCCGAGGTTTTCCCGACCATACTTGTAGGATAAGCCATAGATAAGCCATAGAAACCCGATGGATACCATATGTTTATAACCGGTTCGGTTCCCGAAGCGGACAACTGCGATGCACCCCATCCGGACAATGCCCTGCGCCAAATCAGTATGTCAAACCAAATTTCAAATGGAACTTTGTTATTGGAGCAGGGCGGACAAAAAGAATGATGCGCCATAGTTTCCTGACTTTATAGGGTTTATCCTTACCCTGACCAAATAGGGCATTGTTTTACCTGTTTTCCTGCGACCGTGGCTGCCCGTGAATGCCGGCTTGGCTATGATGGACTACGAACAATATAACTCAAGTTGGTTCATAAAAATAACCGGTGGTTCAATGCATTATTTTTGTATAGTTTAGCATCGCCGGGCATTAATCAGGTACACATAACTTTTTTAAATATATATTATTATCTTTGCATGACAATACTAAATTATGGCAAAAAATAGTAAGCCGACTCAGTTTTATGCTACCATATCCACATCGATCGTTTTGGTGTTGATCGCGCTGTTTTTGCTCATTTTTTTTCATTCCACTAACATCACTAATATTGTAAAGGAAAATATTAATATTCTGGTGGAGATCGAAGACAAATTACCATCCGGTGAAATAGAAAACCTGAAGAGTAAAATAGGTGCATATGATGGCGTCATTACTTCTTCAGTGCAGTTTGTTAGCAAAGAAGAGGCACTGAAGTTGATGTCCAAAGAATTGAACATTTCGCAAAATGGGAGCGAAAATCCGTTTAAAGACCTGATCCGCTTTAATCTGACAAATACAGCCTATTCCGAAGCCAGAATTAAGGAGATCAAATCAAAAATCGAATTGGAAAAAGGCGTTTCCGGACTGTATTATGAAAATGACAGCGTAGACTTGGTAAAAACTAATCTGGAAAAAGTATCACTGGGCATTTTGGTTTTGGCTTTTTGTTTTGTCGTTTTGGCATTGGCCATCATCTTTAATACGGTCAGACTCACGTTATACAGCGATGTCAAAATGATCAAAACCATGCAAATGGTGGGTGCCGATAATGGCTTTATTAAAAAACCATATTTACGCGCTGCTTTTATGATGTCGGTAAAGGCAGTGCTTACGGTGGTTGTGTTTATAATTGGTTTATGTGTTTACCTCATCCAGACCAATTCAATTTTTTCTGAAATCATCCAGTGGAAATTTGTGGCTTTAACCGTTATCATCAGCTTTTTTGCCGCTTTTAGCATCCAGTTGTTAACTACCAATACGATTATTAATAAATTTCTTAAAAACGAAGCGGCATAATCATAAAGAAGTGAGGATGACCTCAGGGACATTGCCGCGACGGCTATTAAATGAAGTTCAGATCGGTTACTGAGAAACATACCTGCGTTACAGTCATTCTATATTTTTTTATAATACTTACATCAAATCCTGCTATATTTTCGTTTAATGTATACCTTTGTACTATAAATTAAATCTTTTTTACATGGCAAAAGATAAGGCATATTCCCGCAGAGTGGATACCGGTGCCGCAACTGGAAGTGAAAAATCGTTTTCGACCCCCGCTTCATCGGCAGATTTAATATTTGGCAGGAAAAATTATTACTTTATTTTGGGAGGTTTAGGCCTGATGTTTTTAGGCTTCGCCCTCATGTCCGGTGGTCATATGCCTTCACCTGAAGTTTGGGACGAATCATTGATTTACAGTTTCCGTCGCATTACGCTGGCCCCTATTTTAATCCTTGCCGGACTGGTAGTAAACGTGTACGCTATTTTTGTTAAAAAATAGTATATAATTATCCACTTAAATTGGTATGGCTAACTTGTAATGTCCATACTTTTCTTTTTAACATGACTGATATCATTAATGCAATCATTTTAGGTATTGTACAGGGCCTCACCGAATTCCTGCCCGTTAGCAGCAGCGGACACCTGGAATTGGCAAAATTTATCTTAGGCGATTCAGCAATGCCCAAAGAAAGTATGATGATGACGGTAGTACTGCATTTTGGCACAGCGCTGGCTACGGTTTTTGTTTTTAGAAGTGAAATAGTCGATTTGATCAAAGGGTTTTTTAGTAAAGGAAACAATGAAGAAAAATCCTTTATTGGCAAAATTGTCCTTTCTATGATTCCGGCTGCCATTGTAGGCTTGTTTTTTGAAAAGGATATTGAAGCATTATTTTCCCAGAACATCCTGCTGGTTTGTGGTATGCTGGTACTCACCGGCATTTTGCTTTTTATTGCAGACAAAGCTACTTTTACAAATAACGACGTGACCTATTCCAATGCATTTAAAGTGGGCGTGGCACAGGCAATTGCCATCACACCCGGAATCAGCCGGTCTGGGGCAACCATTTCAACTTCAGTTTTATTGGGCATTGACAGAACAAAAGCCGCTAAGTTTTCATTTTTGATGGTAGTGCCTTTGATCTTTGGGAAAATTGCAAAGGACTTAATGGAGGGCGATTTTACCACCGGAGGTTTACCCGTTGCCGCTTTAACGGTAGGTTTTATTACAGCCTTTATTACCGGCATCTTCGCTTGTACATGGATGATCAGCATCGTCAGAAAAAGCCAGTTGAAATATTTTGCATGGTATTGCATCATTGTTGGTATAACTGGAGTGATCTATGCTATCGCTCAATGACCATGTAATCACTAAATCGACACCGATCCACACCGTCGATTTTCAAAAAGGCGGCATCCTGCTTATTGACAAACCAATCGGTTGGACATCTTTTGATGTAGTAAACAAACTGAGGTTTAAAATAAGACATGCTTTAGACATCAAAAAAATTAAAGTAGGCCACGCAGGTACCCTTGACCCAAACGCCACCGGCCTGCTTCTGGTTTGTACAGGCAAACTGACCAAAGTAATTGATAGTTTACAGGCACAGGAGAAAGTATATTCCGGCCATTTTTATCTCGGACAAACGACGCCGACCTATGACAGTGAAAGCGAAGTGGATGCCACATTTCCAATAACACACATTGATGAGGCCTTATTAAAAAATGCCGCAGCTGCGTTGACAGGCAATCTGATGCAGATGCCCCCGGTGTATTCGGCGATCAAAATCAATGGTAAAAAAGCATACGATCTCGCCCGCAAAGGGAAAGATGTGGAAATGAAAGCCCGTCCCGTTCATATTCACGAATTTGATATCACTTCCGTCCAGCTACCTGAGGTGGGTTTTTTGGTCCGGTGCAGCAAAGGGACGTATATTCGGTCGCTGGCATTCGACTTGGGAAAGGCTTTAAATTCCGGAGCCCATCTGTCGTCGCTTCGTCGCGAGTCCATAGGAAATTTTAAGATTCAGGAAGCATTTACCATGGATGAAATGGTGGCTTTTATTGAATCTGCTTCCCCGGACCAGACTCCGGATAAATAATGCAACTTTTCGAATTTTTTAATCATTCCTGTGGAAGGTGTTTTTAATAAATGCATTATCTTGTGCCAAAATATCCCCCCAATCATGAAATTAATTGACGGTAAAGCAGTTGCTGAAGAGATCAAAAACTCGATGAAGCAGGATGTGCTTGAATATAAAAAAGCATCAGGCAGAGTACCCCATCTCGCTGCTATTCTCGTAGGCGATAACCCGGCCAGTAAAGCATATGTAGCCAATAAGGTGAAATCCTGCGACGCAGTGGGCTTTAAATCCACTTTAATAAAACTGGATGCCACCATATCTGAAGCAGAGCTGTTGGCTGAAATAGCAAAATTAAATCAGGATCCCGATGTGGATGGTTTTATCGTACAATTACCGTTACCAAAACATATTAACGAAGTTAATGTGACCTTGGCAATCGATGTCAGAAAAGATGTGGATGGTTTTCATCCTACCAATTTTGGCAGAATGGCTCAGGGCTTACCTTGTTATTTGCCGGCCACACCATACGGTATTACCCTGTTACTGGAGCGATACAATATCGAAACTGCGGGAAAACACGTGGTTGTTGTCGGACGAAGCAATATTGTGGGCACACCAATCAGTATTTTGCTTTCTCGAAAATCTAAAGTGGGAGACGCGACAGTGACGCTGGCACACAGCCGCACTAAAAATTTGCAGCGTTTATTGTTACAGGCAGATATTATCATCGCAGCAATAGGCATTCCCGGTTTTATCAGGGAAGATATGGTGAGCCAGGGCGCTGTTGTTATTGATGTCGGCATTAATAGAGTGGAAGACGAAAAACTGGAAAAGGGTTCCAGATTAGTGGGTGATGTCGATTTTGAACTGGTAAAAGAAAAATGTAGTTTTATTACACCGGTCCCCGGAGGCGTAGGTCCGATGACGGTCATGGGCTTGATGCTCAATACCTTTAAATCGGCCACCAAAGAAATTTATCCTTAAAAACAGTACTTTTCCCGATGGATATATATTTTGCTGTTAAAGTGCAAAGCACAGACGAAGTGCTTATGGCAATGCTGACCCGGTTTGAATTTGAGTCTTTCGAAGAAAATGAAGACCATTTTATTGCATATATCAGGGAAGCGTATTTTGATGAAGAAACCCGCACAGAGGTTGCCGCTGTTTTAGATCAGTTTTCAGCACCATTCACGATAGAAAAACTGGAACCCCAAAACTGGAATGCATTGTGGGAAGCATCTTTCCAGCCGGTAATCGTCGAAGACTTCTGCCAGATTCGGGCAGATTTTCACCCACCGGTGGCAGGGATGAAATACGACTTGGTGATCAATCCCAAAATGGCTTTCGGCACTGGCCACCATGCCACCACACACATGATGATTCAACGCATGGCCGACATTGATTTTAACCACAAAACGGTATTTGATTTTGGCTGCGGAACCGGCATATTGGCAATTCTGGCCAGTAAACTTGGGGCAACCCATACAGACGCGATCGATATAGAACACGAATCCTATATGAATACCATCGAAAACTGCGCCATTAACGAGGTTTTTGATGTTCAGGCGTATGAAGGCGATCTGAATGCCGTGCCTGAAAAAAAATATGATGTTATATTGGCAAATATCAACCGCAATATATTGGTTAAATATGCACCTCAATTAACGGCTAAATTAAACGACACAGGGCATTTACTGCTGTCAGGTGTGCTGGCCGAAGATAAAAATTCAGTCATCAGCACCTATGAAAATCAAGGATTACATGTACTAAAGGAATCCGCAATGGACGGCTGGGTATGCGTTTTACTTTCTAAGATGGAAGCAGGTAGCCTTTAAACCATTCGGTTACTGAATACTTATCTCATTTTTGGTCTTCGTCGCTTTCCTCCGGGAACCATCATCTGGCCGGTTTTCATGCCCATACTTTGAGCCACTTTCATTTGCCCGCGGTTGTTAATAGCAGTTTCAAATTGTTTGACCTGCTCCTTCAATTGGGGCTCAGTTATTTTTAGGTTTTTAACCTGATAAAAGTAATTTTTGGCTCCGGTCCAGTTATTTTTTTGGGCTTGTATTCCGGCCATTTGTAGTAAAACCATACCTTTTTCATTATCAGAAGGCAAATTTAACGCTAAGGCCTGATTGAAATATACCTCTGCGGCATTACTGTCTTTGCGTTGGGCAGCAAGCGATCCTTTAAGAATGAAATAAAATGCCCTGTTGGTCACATACAGCAATTTGGGAAAATACGTCAGGTTTAACCTTTGTTCTGCCCCATCAAAATCCATCTTCTGAAGCATTTCCGACGCAGATTGCACCGTTCCCAAAAGTAAATAGCTAACCAGAAAAAGTAAACCTATGATTATGAATATCCAGGTATACCCGATTCCCAATACAAATGACAAAATGATGCCTCCCACAAGACAAACAGCAATGATGGCAAATTTGACATAAATATTTATTGTAAACATATAATGACGATTAAAGTACGATATTAAAGATTAACAGGGTGCGAAAATAAGGTCTTTTTGAATCAAAATGACGATTGAACATATTAATTTATTTATTTTGCCAGATAAAGCCAAAGCTTGTTTATTTTTGTGACAATTACGGTAGTATTTTGCGCCCATAAACACAATGGAAACACAATTACACCGTGGCTTTTTGAATACTTACCCGGAATGTTTTAATGTAGCCACATTTTTATCTGCCTTGGTTAATGACCTGAAAAATCTTTTCAGGAAGTCCACCCCGGTAGAAGGAGAAGTTGGATTGCGTATTAATTCAAATTTAAACCACACCGGAGATAAAATCGTTTTGTTTTTTGAATCCGGCTATTTTTTCATCCCCCTATCAGTGGGTTAAAGATAAATAACACATGAAAGTATTTTTAGAATCCACCTTTGGAGATATGAATTTTAAAGGAACCAATGAGCGTGGACAAAGTTTACAGTTTTCGGGTAATAAAGAAGCCGTAAGCCCCATGGAATCAGTCCTTATGGCTGCCGCGGCATGCAGCGCCATCGACGTGGAAATGTTGTTAAAAAAAATGAGACAGGAATATATTGCAGTCCGGGTGGAAATAGAAGGTACCCGCGCAGACGCTGTACCTGCCGTATTCACCAAAATTCATTTGCATTATATCGTTACTGGAGATGTAAAACCTGAAAAAGCAGAAAAAGCAGTGGCCATGTCCATGGACCAGTATTGTTCTGTATCGATTATGCTTAAACATTCGGTCGACATCACCTATTCAGTAGAGGTCAGAGTTCCGGAATGGAATGATAATATTTAATCAATAAAAACAGCTGGATGAAATTTGAAACGAAAGCCATCAGGCTCCAGACAGAAAGAACCGCACACCACGAACATTCAACACCTATATTTGCGACATCTAGTTTTGTATTTGATGATGCTGAACACATGAGGGCGCTTTTTGCCAACGAAGCGGAAGGCAACATTTACTCCAGATTTACCAATCCCGGTGTCAGGGAATTTGAACGGAAAATGGCCGCTTTGGAAGAAGGCGAAGATTGTATTGCCACAGCGACGGGTATGGCCGCAATATTTGCCACATTTGCTTCCCTCCTGGCCAGTGGCGATCATTTGCTGATGTCGCGGGCAGTATTTGGTTCAACCTTTAAAATTAATGAGGATTATCTGAAAAAGTGGGGCATCATGTACGACTATTTTGATCCCCTGAACATGGATTCATGGCCGGCTTTGGTAAAACCCAATACGAAATTGGTATACCTGGAAACACCATCCAATCCGGGTCTTGATATTGTCGATTTAAAAGCCGCCGCTGCATTTTGCAAAAATTATGGTTTGTTGCTGGTGGTCGATAATTGTTTTGCAACCCCATACCTGCAACAACCGCTTAAATTTGGGGCGCATATCGTTATTCATTCTGCAACCAAATACATCGATGGACAGGGTAGGGTCATGGGTGGGGCAATTGTCGCTTCTTCCCAAATTATTGAAAAAATATATCCATTTATGAAAAATGCGGGCCCCTCTTTATCTCCGTTTAATGCCTGGGTACTCTCAAAAAGTCTCGAAACACTGGCAGTTCGTATGGACAGACATTGTGAAAATGCCCTAAAAGTCGCAACATGGCTGGAAAGCCATGATAAAGTAAGCACCGTAAAGTACCCTTTTCTGGTGTCCAACGCGTCTCATGATATTGCTAAAAGACAAATGAAGGCTGGCGGTGGCATGATCAGCTTTGAATTGAAAGGCGGTATGGAAGCAGGTAAAAACTTGATTGATACCCGTCAGATGATTTCTTTGTCCGCCAATTTAGGCGATACACGAACCATCATTACCCATCCCGCATCGTCTACCCATTCAAAACTGACACCACAGGAACGCAGCGCTGCCGGAATCTCAGACGGATTGATTCGTTTATCCGTCGGCTTGGAACATATCGACGATATTTTGGCAGATTTGAAATTATGATTTGAACGAATCCCTAATGTTCCAGGTAGTTGTTTCCTGACATTCACCCCTTTCCGGCAAGGGCATACCGGTCTATCCCTTGGTAAAGCGGGCTTTGATGATCTCAATGATCATAGGCAACAACGAAATACCGATAATACCAAAGATAACTGTTTCGAAATTATTCTGAACAAAAGGAAGGTTACCAAAAAAGTATCCTAATAAAGTGAGACCCACCACCCAGGTAATTCCCCCTATTATATTATACCGTATAAAGGTGGAATATTCCATTTTGCCAATACCCGCCACAAACGGGGCAAATGTACGTACTATGGGCACAAACCGGGCTATTATAATGGTTTTTGCACCGTGTTTTTTAAAGAACTCCTGCGTCTGATCAATATATTTTGGATTGACCAGATGATACCCTTTGATCTTCCAGTATAACACCTTTAAACCAATGGTTTTCCCAAAATAGTAATTGAGACTATCGCCTGAAACGGCAGCAATGATCAGCAAAACCAAAATGATCCACAGATTTAACTGGGCATGCTGGCCACTGTCATTTATAACACCCGCACAAAAGGTACCCGCCGCAAACAACAGCGAATCACCGGGAAGCAAGGGCATAACAACCACTCCCGTTTCTACGAAAATGATAAGAAATAAAATAGCATAAATCCAGATACCATAATCGAGGATCATGGTGAAAAGATGATCATCCAAATGAAGCAGGAAGTCCAGAAATGAACTGATTAAATCTGTAATACCCATTTTGTTTTTTAATTGGTGCGCAAAAGTACCATTTTAAACGCTTTTATAAATGTATGTTTTCACATTATTTCTCCTTTCTGTAGGAATTGCATCTACATCTGAAAGCATCTAATAAACATGCACGTATAAATACTTCCGGATATAATTATTTTATCCCGGTTATTATAGCCTGAAGTCAAATGGTAACTTGGCGCTAAAATAGGGATTGTCGGCTTTATGTATTTTAGCCCGTCATGCCGGAATCCTTAAATGGTTTAGTGTTTTTTATTCGCTGTTTACTGTCATGCCACTAAATTTACCGGCATCCTCCTGTTTTCCTGATTTCTGTGCTACAGCAAAAAACCCTACGCATTTTCTCATCTCCTTTCATGTTTAATCCTGAGGGAGATATTGGCACTGGTCAATAGTAATTAAATAATACCACACCCTTCCCAAAAGCCATGTCAATGCCGGAGGTGATATCCCATGTCTAAAAAATGCTGTTTGTATGGAATAACGTAACGAATTAGTGACCAGCAATTTTGCGGACTTCAACGGTATTACCTTCTCCCTGAAGCACGGGCGAACCTTTGGCAAACGCGATGGCTTCTTCAATGGAATCTGCTTTTACAACGATAAAACCACCCACCGTTTCTTTTATTCCCCCAAATGGCCCATCAGTCACGACACCCCGATGACCGACCACTTTGGCATCATCAAAAAGCAGTCCGGTTCCACTTATAAATTTGTTTTGGGAAGCAATACCGTTTACCCATTCCATATGTTGTTTCATCCAAAGTTGCATTTGTTCTGCAGATACTTTTGCACCGGCATTTTCATGCCTGAAAATCAAAATAAATTCATCCATTGTTGTACTTTTTTTTTTTTTAACTTGAGGAGTCTGAATAGACTCACTTAAAGTCATTTTTTTAATTTTAGAACCAAATTTATTAAACCTGACTTATTCCGTGTTAATATTCCACAGCAATTTTTTTTTCCAGTTTGTTTATGGCCCTGGACAAAACTTTAATGCTCAAAATATATTAAAGGATTTGCTCTTTATATAAACTCAAACCAGAAGGTTCTTGATATATCCCTGATTTAAATCATAGTTGAATTGTTTAAAATACTGCCTTTATTTCATTAATTTTAGGCGTGTTTTTAAATCATTGTTTTACCTGGACTCTATAGTAATTAATTTTTGTGTAAGTGTTCTTATTTTAAGGTCAATACGGTATTTTGGAAGTTTTTTAGGATGTTTAATTTTTTAACCTGTACTCCTGTTTTAGTCCAAAACACAATGGCTTAATATCCTGAAAAAAGGAAAGATGACAAATATCATGACTGATAGTTTTGTACCATTGCCTGTGATCCGGTGCATGGCGTATTTAACACATGGAGGTTTTTTGCAGAAACAGGTACTCTTTTTCCCTTGGAATTGGCTTAAAAATTACAAATTATGCGCAACAGTAAGGACATAGATTTTATGTATAGGCAGATAAGATATATATATAGTGGTTTTGTAAACATTATCGTAATTTTGACATTTAATTCATAATAAACTTTTCAAAAAATGGATAATAATATACATACAGAGGCAACGTCATATGATGTAAATAAAGAGAGCAAGTGCCCTTTCTCAGCTGGTCAGGTCAAACAAACTGCCGGGTCAGGAACAAGAAATCGGGACTGGTGGCCAAATCAGTTAAAACTAAATGTTTTAAGGCAACATTCTGCCCTTTCAAATCCAATGGGTGAAAACTTCAACTATGCTGAAGCTTTCAAAACCCTGGATCTGGCTGCAGTAAAAAAGGATATCTTCGACCTGATGACCGATTCTCAGGACTGGTGGCCTGCGGACTACGGTCATTACGGACCGTTTTTTATCCGTATGGCCTGGCATAGTGCCGGAACATACCGAATTTCTGATGGTCGCGGCGGTGCCGGATCCGGAACACAGCGATTTGCCCCACTGAACAGTTGGCCGGATAATGCCAACCTGGACAAAGCCCGGTTGTTGCTCTGGCCGGTCAAACAAAAATATGGCAATAAAATATCATGGGCCGACCTGATGATCCTTGCCGGCAATTGTGCCCTGGAGTCTATGGGATTCAAAACCTTTGGTTTCGGCGGTGGACGTGAAGACGTTTGGGAACCGGAAGAAGACATATACTGGGGCTCTGAAAGCAAATGGCTGGATGATAAGCGGTATACAGGCGACCGGGAACTGGAAAATCCGTTGGCTGCCGTTCAAATGGGACTGATTTATGTAAATCCGGAAGGACCGGGAGGTAACCCGGACCCGATTGCCGCAGCCCGCGATATCAGAGAAACCTTTGGCCGTATGGCTATGAACGACGAAGAAACAGTGGCCTTGATTGCTGGTGGACACACATTTGGCAAAACACACGGTGCTGCAAATCCGGCACAGTTTGTTGGCCCCGAACCCGCAGCAGCCGATATTGCCGAACAAGGTCTTGGTTGGAAAAATACCTATGGTAAAGGAAATGCAGAAGATACCATCACCAGCGGTTTGGAAGGAGCATGGACAACCACGCCAACAAAATGGAGTAATAATTTTTTCTGGAATCTGTTTGGTTATGAATGGGAATTGTCAAAAAGCCCTGCCGGCGCACAACAGTGGATACCTAAACATGGGATGGGAGCGGGAACTGTACCGGATGCCCACATACCATCCGTTCGCCACACACCGGTTATGTTAACGACTGACCTTGCTTTAAGGTTTGATCCGGTATATGAAAAAATATCCAGACAATTTTTTGAAAACCCCGATCAGTTTGCCGACGCATTCGCCAGAGCATGGTATAAACTGACACACCGGGATATGGGGCCAATAAGCCGCTACCTGGGACCGGAAGTGCCGGAAGAAAAGTTGATTTGGCAGGATGTTGTTCCAACACGGGATTACGCACTGATTGAAAGTCAGGATATCACGGCGCTTAAAAATATATTGAAGAACTCCGGTTTATCCGTTGCTCAGCTTGTATCCACTGCATGGGCTTCTGCAAGCACTTTCCGCGGATCGGACAAAAGAGGGGGAGCAAACGGCGCCCGCATCAGATTGGAACCCCAGAAAAATTGGACTGTAAACAATCCGGCCCAACTTCAACTGGTTTTGGAAAAACTGGAAACCATAAAAACAGAATTTAATAACGCACAGTCTGGCAATAAACGAGTTTCTCTCGCCGACCTGATTGTGCTGGCGGGAAATGTTGGTGTCGAACTGGCTATTAAAAATGCAGGGTATGATTTTAACGTGCCATTTACACCGGGTCGTACAGATGCAAGCCAGGAACAAACCGATGTTGAATCTTTTGCAGTTCTGGAACCGGCAGCTGAAGCCTTCCGCAATTTTTTCAGCGCACGGGCCACTGCGCCGGCTGAAGAAATGCTCATTGATAAAGCACAGTTACTCACCCTGACAGCGCCTGAAATGACAGTGCTTGTAGGTGGAATGCGCGTGCTGAATACCAATTTTGATGGATCCCCTTTGGGCGTATTCACAAAAACACCGGAAAAACTGACCAATGACTTTTTTGTAAACCTCCTCGATTTGAGGACTACCTGGAAAGCGGTGTCAAACGAACAGAATATTTTTGAGGGCAGAGACCGGCTCACAGGCGAAGTCAAATGGACAGCCAGCCGTGCAGATCTCATATTTGGATCCAATTCCGAACTGAGAGCCATCGCCGAAGTGTATGGTTGTAATGACGCACAGGAAAAATTTATTACTGATTTTATAGCAGCATGGACCAAAGTCATGGAACTGGACCGCTTTGATCTTGCCTGAGAAAACAGGTAAACCAGTGGTTCTTTTCCTGTAAGGAATGAAACACCTTAGGTTGTATCTTAATCTGGATTAAATGAAGTATTAATAATATAAAAAGGTGACTGGAATACGGTCACCTTTTTAATTTTAATTGCCTGATGATATTTTATGGTCTTAGTTACGCCACAAAACCGATTAAATAGTATTGAAACACCGAATTGTTAACCCTCACATCCGGCAAGTACGAAAAATAAATAGGCAATAAATTATTTCTGGGCATAAGATTATCGGAACGAGGGAATAACATCCGGTTTGTTAAAACTTCTGATTGAAATAAAGTAGAATCGAAATAGATTTTTTAACGCGTGTTCGGAGCTAATTATGGCTTCTTTGATCCGGCTATATATATACCGCACTTGATACATACGCATCTCCGTAACCGTGTTGAAAATCAGTATTATCTACTAGCTGTTCCGCTCTGTTTTGCTACATATTATGCCTGAATTTGATGATGGTTTGGCTTTTGACGTCCATACTTCAGGCGACACTTTGAATTATTAAACAGCACTTCAAAATTTAATTTTTTGCCATACTCCCACATCTTTTAACCGTTGAATGTGCTTTTTAAGCGATACTTTTTTATCTGCAGTACCATAGGAAATTTCATCCCCGCTAATCGTAAAATAATTTTGACCCCTACAGGTTTGCGCATTCAGAACGATTAAATTGGCATCAGACTTTTTTGTTTTTACCACATAGTTCTGTTTTTTATTTCCGGATTTGCCGGAAGGTCCAGACATTTGGTAGACAAGATCGATTTCAGATGTATTGTATTGAAGATGGACCTTGTTACCCTTCCATTGATAAGTTCCGCTGAAGATTTGTTCATCAGGAACACAATATATTACAGTAACAAAGTTTTTATCATCCACAAAAAGAACATGCGAAGCACAACAATCGCACGAACCACTCGACTGGCAGGTTTTTTGGTTAAACTCGGGTGCAAAAAGATAAGCGTTCCCTTCAAGAGCTATATTTTTCTGATTTTTAATGTCCTCAGAAGTGGTGACTTTTTTCTGTGTCTTACAGCCTATTCCCGTCACCAGTAAAACCGGGAGAAGAATACCAAAAAACACAGACTTTAATTGCAGATGTTTCATAAATTGATTCATAATAACCCGAATTAGTTTGTGTTCGGTGAGTAAATAATATCAAATATACCGGTTTAAATGCTACAATCGTATAAAGACTTACATAAATATTATGCACATGATGTCCCCGACCATAGTTAGGATTCATGGATTTCCCATAATCCGGCAACGACATTCGAAAAACTTAACCCTCAAATCGTATACTTCGTCATGAAACATAATGGCATTTTGATCTTGACTACAAAAAAAAGAATAGATAGTCCGATTTTTAACTTATGTAATGTATGCTTATTGTCTGTTTAACCTGATATGCTGTGTCCCTCATTATTCGGAATAAAATTTTGTTAATATTGAATATTTACAGTATTTAAATGTATATTTGGTGCACTGAACTTTAAATGTTGAACTATGGAACTTTGTGCCGTACCCGATATAAGCCCTTTTCAGCCCGACTCCGAAAATCCCTGGGATAAAAGAAAGGTCATGCATCTCTACCGACGCACTTCTTTTGGCGCTCCTTTACACATGATCAAAGCCGCATTAAATGCGGACCCTGTAGATTTAGTAAATGAAATGGTAGATTCAGCCAAAGCACTACAACCCACACCTGCACCTGTCTGGGCTAATTGGACATTAAGCAACTACAGTTCGGATGTTGAAGAACGCAATACCCAGATAGCCACACAAATTATTGAATGGGGAACGCAATGGGTAGTAGACATGAAAAACAACGGGCTTAGGGATCATATGTCCTGGTTCTGGTCGAATCATTTTGTGACAAAAATTGAAACCTACATATGTCCGGCTTGGATGTACCGGTATCACCACATTTTACAAAAACATGCTCTGGGTAACTTTAAAGCCTTTGTCCATGAAATCGGATTGACACCTGCCATGCTGATTTTTTTAAACAACATTCAAAACACCAGATTTCAACCCAATGAGAACTATGCCCGCGAACTACTCGAACTTTTTACATTGGGCGTGGATAATGGCTATACCCAACAGGATATTGTTAATGTGGCTAGAGCCATTTCTGGATGGAATGGTATAGATCAAACCAATCTATGTGGCGAAGTCACTTTTATACCATTGTTCTGGGACCCCGGACAAAAAACTATTTTTGGTAAAACAGGCAATTGGAATTACAACGATGTGATTGATTTGCTCTTTAGCGAACGCCCTGTACAAATCAGCGAATTTATTTGCCGGAAACTCTATAAACATTTTATTAATCCCGCAGTGGATGAAGAAATGGTAAAGGCGTTTGCCGCTGTATTCAGACAAAATAATTTTGAAATTGCCCCGGTATTAAGATCCATGCTCAGTAGTAAACATTTTTTTGATGATGCAACCGTGGGGACTATTATTCCCGGTCATATCGAACATTTTTTGAACTTTGTAAAAGAAGCAGGCTACCCGGGCGAATCAGAATTGTTATATGCCATCGGTTACAGCGCAGGCGAATACAATCAGCAAATTTTTAGTCCGCCTGACGTCTCCGGCTGGCCGGGCAATAGAAATTGGATCAATACCGGCTCTTTTCCTTACCGGGCAGAGGGAATCCTGAGCATAATGGGCTATTACTATACAAAAAACGGAAATAAACTGGAGGAACTGAGAGAACTCGCCAAAGGACTTGTCCCACAAAATGAAAACAACGTCGAAACCATTTGCAGGGCGATCACAGATCATTTTCTTCCCAATGGCTTGCAAAAGGAAACAGACTATGCCGATGCATTGGTGGTCTTTAAAGCTGAAATCCCCGAAAACTATTTTTTATCAGGACAATGGAATCTGGACTGGGAATATGCACCCGGTCAGGTGCTGTACCTGATCAACCATCTGGCAAATTTACCTGAATTTCAATTAAAATAACCGGACATGCTTAAATACAATCAACAGCATAGAAATCAGGACTTGTCTGACGTGACAGCGCACGATAAGGATCATAAATTATGGAGCCGAAGAACGTTTTTGCAAACAACAGGGATTGCAGGTGGTATCGGATTGGGTTTGGGAGGCTTTAGTATTTCTGCCCTTGCCACTTCCTCAGAGGCATGGATCACTGGAGGCAACGAAAACAGAATATTGGTACTCATTCGATTAAAAGGAGGGAACGATGGTCTCAACATGATTGTTCCTGTTTTTGACTATGGTACCTACAAAGCCAACAGGCCTACAATTGCCATCAGCCAATCCGACCTCATTGGACTGGATTCTAACCAAATGTACGCCATGCCAAAAAGTATGGCAAAGTTAAAACCCCTCTGGGATCAGGGGGCAATGAAGGTGTTACTTTCTGTTGGATATCCGGACCACAACCTGTCTCATTTTACTTCTTCCGACATCTGGAATTCGGCCAATCCTGAAATTGACTCCGATGTCAATAAATCCGGCTGGCTGGGCAGGTATTTACTCAACGGCAGGCCCGATTATCTGAATAACCTGCCGGAGGTTCCCGGCGCCATTAAAGTAAGCAGTGGCAGCAGCATTACATTTCAGAACCCCGATCGAATTGACCTCGCCGTCAACTTTAATACACCGGACAAACTCATTGAAGTGGCCGAAAAAGGGTACGTGTATGATACGGTCAATCTTCCCGACGATTGTTATTACGGCGAACAGATAGGCTTTTTAAGATCGGTACTCAACATCACCTATAAATACGCCCCAAATATAAGCAAGGCATATACCGACGCTTCCAATGCCGTATCTTACAGCGATAATGAACTGAGCCGCCAGCTGGCTATCGTAGCCCGTCTGATTAAAGGCGGTCTTGGAACACGGTTGTACATGGTTACACTGGATGGATTCGATACCCATGAAAACCAGAATGTCCAGCATCCGCGACTGATGCGCGATATTTCGGCAGCGATCAGCGAATTTTATGACGACTTGAATGCCTCCGGCAAAGCAGAGGATGTCCTGTCCATGACTTTTTCTGAGTTTGGACGAAGAATTAGAGAAAATGAAGGAGGAACTGACCACGGTACTGCTGCTCCGGTGATGTTCTTTGGACCGGCATTGGATGGCCATGACCTCCTGGGTAAAAATCCCGACCTCCACGATATGGATGCTGCAGGAAACCTGAAATTTGAAACTGACTTCCGCTCCATATACGCTACATTACTCGAATCCTGGCTATGTATCAATGCTTCTGACGTGGACACGATCTTGGGCGATACGTTCGAACGGATACCTGAATTGGGTTTCAGCTGCAGCGGAACAAATCACGTGACCCAGGCTTTAATACAAAATATCAAACACCAGGCAAGGTTATTATCCAACGGCTGTTGCAATATTGTATATGAATTATCCAGACCGGGAGCGGTTACGCTCGATATCTTTACGATCATGGGGCAAAAGGTGGCCACCCTGGTCAATGAATATCAGCAGGAAGGAGTACACGAAGCCGTATTTGTCTCTCCAAACGCCGGGTCGAATGGCGCCCTGTATCATTATAGAATTCAAAGCGGCAATGAGATAGTCTCCGGAAAATTTGTTCTGGTGCATTAAACTTGACCATATTGATGATTTGGAAAAACACCCTGCATACAGATTCAGAAATGATCAACTAAAATTAAATATCTAATGATGGATTATCAAATCGGTACAAAAGAACATCCTATGGAGCTTCAGACGCCCCCTTTAACTTCTTCCTATACGATGCATACTGAAATGAAAGACGGAAAAACCGTGCTTGTATGCACTGTAGGCAAAACAATATTGTTTTATAATCCGGACTGCATCAGCGATCTGGTACAAATGCTGAAGACACACGGCGATTGGATGGAATTGGGTAGCGCAGATGAACAAAAAACCGCCAAACCCGGCACCGTGGAAGCATGGGGCAGGGCAGAAGATAATCCGGTTGGCGGATGGTATGGATTAAAAAAAGGCCTCAGAGGCAGGTTCGGCATGTACATTCCACCCCTGCTCGAAGCACTCGGCCTCGCTGAAGTCACGCACGAAGCAAAAAATAATAAAATGAGGGCTAAATGAAGAAAAACTGAACTTGTGATGTAACCTCTTTCCGAATATTAACAGGCATGCTTTTTTATAAATGGGAGTTGGTTGTGGAAACAGGCCACGATATCTGTATATTAATATCGGGTTAACCAAATTTGCGTTTTACACTTTTTAGCAAGTGAATGCCGGATATCTTTTGCAAATGTCTATTGGCGGTATTGGCCAATAGGGTACAGCCATTATAAACTAATTGTCAGAATCCAACCGTAATTTTCTTATACAAGCCATGGGTCTACACTTCCAGCCGCTCCTCATAATCGACCACCTCACCCTTTTCAACAAATCGTTTTAATAATCGAAGATACATCGCCCAACAGAAATTGGAAATACAGAAATGTTCATTTTCAGCTTTCCAACCGGTATGATAAAACTTAACCTCCGTAAGCGCACCCGCTTCAGTCAGATTAAATCCTGTTTTACTTCCTTTCCAGTCTTCATCCGCTTTCTTAAATTCCAGTTCAAAAGCCCTGTCAGGAATAAACACAGTAACCTCGGCGGTCCAATCATACTCCGGCCCAAAGTGAAAATGGTATTCACCGCCCGTTTCCGCCACGCCGCTGCATTGCTTACTCCACCAGCAGTCTAAGTTTTTAGGGTTTGTAATCGCATCAAATACAGTTTTTCTGGAAGCTTTAATGGTAAAGGTGTGAAAAATAGTTGCCATATGTATTTATTTAATTGTTACTAGATCAGAACCATTATTTTGAAAACTGCCCTTTATTTAGGCTTCCTGTGGAAAAAGCTGACCAAATCATAAATGTCAGAATTGTTTTGGCTTTTGCTTTTTTTGGGCTAGTTCGGCTATTTCTGTGATTCTGTTTTGCCTGGTCTCCGGCCGTTTCGCCAAAACAAGCCATTGAAGCATACCTTTTTTGATCGTTTTATTTAAACCGGTAAAAAATTCCATCGCATTTTCTCTGGACAAAAGCGCAGTTTCCAGATCTTCGGGCACAACCAGAGCTTCCACACTATCCAGCAATTCCCAACTGCCATTTTGTTTGGCAATTTCTACACATCTAAGTCCGGATTCTGTCATCTGACCCGATTCGGTTAACTTTTCAATTTTATCCTTATTGATTTTTGACCAGGTACTTTTAGGCTTCCGTTTACTGAAAAACTGAATGGATCGATGTTCATCCAGCTTCTTTTTGACACTGTCGATCCATCCGAAACACAGCGCTTCATCTACTGCCTCACTCCAGGTAACAGTGGCCTGGTTGGCTTTTTGCATATACATGATCAGCCATACCGATTCTTTTTCCACATGGTTGCTCTCCAGCCACATCCGCCATTCCTGTCTGTTTTTTGGATAAAACATATCTGTATCTTTCATCGTCATCTGCTTTAAAGGATTTTTGACATACATACACTGTTTTCAACCAGCTCATACGGTCCATAGTTTTTTATTACATGATACCCGGCTTTCTGATACAGGCGAATGGCTTCCACTTGTTTTTTCCCCGTCTCCAGTATACAACATGGGAAATGCAATTCCCTTGCCTGATTTTCCAGCTCCTGAAGCAATAATAAGCCTATCCCTTTTGACCTGTATGCAGCTTGTACAAACATTCTTTTAATTTCAACTGTTTCGGCGTCATATGCACGTAACGCACCACAGCAAACAGGTTTTTCATCATCATACCCAATTATAGCATGCTTTATTTTTTCAGATGTATTAAAGGGCGCATAAAATGCATGATCATCGCCATCCCGGATAGCCAGATCCTGGTCAAGCAGACCAGTGAGTAATTTATAATTGATATCGTCTGGGCTGGTGCGCATAAATCGTATCGTGATCATAATTATTCAACTTAGAGTAAAATTGTTTTTAAATACAGGTTGTTTTTTGCTGGATGGTTTTTATGATGGAATAGTACTGGTATCAATCATCTTCTTGTCCCTGTTTGGGTGTATAAATTATATTGAAATACAAATTTAAAACAAATCAACAAAATCTTTTCTGCATTACAACAGCAACTTACTTCCATCTGTCTAATAAAAATCACCTTGGTTAGTTTCTGGGTTGATGTGGATTATGTTTAATATTATTAAACATAATTTGCTTTTTTTATCAGGTTTCCATATTTTCTTTGAAGTCTATAATTTACTAACCATTGCTGAGATCAGTGAATGAACTGTGGGTTTAAAACCGGAGCATTAAGCGCATTTCAGTGTTATTTTTGTCCGAAACTCGGATGAAAAATGGACCTGATACAACTTTTATTTCACGGCTCAACGTAAGTTTTTCTATCGATTTATTTTCATACCATGTTTCCAGCACGCTACCATCGGTGCTTATAATATCCATTTTTATAGATCCTGAAAAATTTTCACCCAATTCTATATGAAGCAAGTGGTCCTGAGCCAATGGGTTCGGATAAACGGACAATCCTTCGTTTCTTTGAGTATAAGTTGTTTCGGAAAGTGAACAAGGTCCGGGATTGTCAAATGACCAAATACGGATTAGGTCATTATCTTTTTTATCTTTTAAGGTAAAGCTTACTTCATTATTTTGAGTCGCACTTCCGGGTGGCAATGCTAAAAAATACAGTACACCGTATTTGAGATTGTTTTCAGTGGCATTATAAAATGTTATTGAACCGGTATTACAGCTTAAAAAATAGCCATCCGAAACTTGTTTTACATTCTGTGGTTCAGCTTTGAAAAATACAGATATGAAGTCGTCATTGGCATCTGTTGGGGTACCATTATCAAAACAATTCCAACTGTAATTAAATATAGAAATAGTGGCTGGAGCATCGTAAGAACACGATCCCATGGAAGGTATGGTTAACGAATAAAAAATACTGGTATCTTTCAGGTCAACCAGAAATTTTAACCTGTCAATTCCGTCACCGGCTGAACCGGCATGCCATCGGTAAGTTACTGGCGTATTATACCTGAAAGTATCAGATCTGGAAGTATTAAAATAATCAGTTATGAAAAACTTTCCTGAAGGATCTGCCGGATTATTAACCTTTATCTGTAGTACAAGAATATCATCAGACCCATCCTCAGCGGTGTGGTTGTCATCACAATTAACAGTATAATTTATGATCTGGATTTGTGGCACTGGTGCCGGACTCTCATTGGCAAGCCACATAATATAATTGGGAGGTGAATCATTAAGACTTCTTTTCCCAAATACGATATCGGGTTTTCCGTCACCATTCACGTCATGTGAAGTCACAGCAAAAAAGTTTCCGTAGTTAAAAGGTTTTGTTTCACTGTAAATGGTGGTCATATTGGAAAAGGTACCATTCCCCAAGCCTTTTATAAAACGTATTCTTGCCCAGTAATTATCCGAAATTACTATGTCAGGAAGTCCATCGCCGTTGGCATCAAAAACAGTAAAATAATTAGTCGCCCAGGAGGCATTGGTGCTCCAGGAAGCTAAAATTTTTTCTTCTGAAAAACCGGAACCCCCCAAATTTCTGTACCAGGCTATCTTTTGGTCACCCCACATCTTCGTAACGTACACAAAATCTATTCGTCCATCAGCATCCAGGTCGGTATGCAAGCTTTGATTTACATCAGTCGGAGATGGATAGGTTGGTGATAAAAAAAGATCAAAAGTGGTAAATTGCCCATACCCCTGATTTTTATACACCCGTGGACTTTTATTATAGAAATATAACACCATATCCAGCCAACCGTCTTCATTGACATCGGCCGAAAACGTATGGGAGCATAGTTGAATATCCGTTTCAACCAGATGTGGAGTAAAATGACCTTTTCCATCATTTTCAAACCAGTAAAATCGCGCATTAACCGAAACGGCATCCGTACCATTGCAGGCAAACAAATCAATGTCACCGTCATTGTCAAGGTCTCCACCGGCTACTATTTTACAGGACGTTAACAGCCCCGGAAGCGAACTCACTGCTCCCCAAAGATTGTTACCAAGAAATTTCTGCCAGTATACAGAATCATTCACCGATGGGTATGCCCGGTCTTTTAATCCATCACCGTCCAGGTCGCCGCTAAAACTTTGTACGCCGCCACCGGGATAAAAACGTTTTTCATCATATTGACCATTGCCAAGATTGACAAGCACAGTGGCTGTATTTATGGCTGTATTGGCTGGTTCCTGCCCCGTTGAAACCAGATCCTGATCTCCGTCAGCATCATAATCTACTGAAAACAGTGTTTTAGGAATTGTCAAACCCGCATTTAAATATTGAATGGCAGAAAAAACTCCGGGAGAAATCTGTCTGAACCAGACCATTTTTATGGCATTGGCTGAGACCGTACAAAAGTCGTTTTTACCATCACCATCAAAATCCCCTATTTCAGTGATACCAAAATGCGGGAATTTGCCGGGTGTGGTTACAGTTGTGGAAGCGGCAAACTGGCCGTTTATGTGATCGTATTGGTAATAACTGCCCGAATGCCCTGTGGTCAGTCCTCCAATGAGGACATCATCAAAGCCGTCTGCATTCATATCACCAACAGAAAAACCCCGGCCGGGTACAAATTTTGTAGAAATAATTTGTAATAAACTACCTTGTCCGGTTGAATCAAATTCATACCATTCTATGGTATTGCCAACGCTATAGATCAATTCTTTATTTCCGTCTTTATCCAGATCAGCAATAGCCAGATTATCAGGAACCTTACTTGTTAGTTTTATGGTTTGGAAACTGCCATTCCCATCGCTTTTAAGCCAATAACAACCATCGTTTTGCCGGAATAGGATATCTGTACTTCCATCCCCGTCAAAATCAACCGTTTTTAAAATGTTTGGATTGTCTGCGGTTACCAAAAGGTTGACTGAATTAAAACTGCCGTTCCCCAGACTTTTTTGCCAGTATATTCCACTCGTATCCGTAGATAAGGCATCCAATGTATTATCATTGTCTATATCACAGAATGCAACGATACTATTTTCAAAAACAGGTAACTGAATTCCAAAACTGTCATTTCCATAATTTTTTCGCCATTCTTTTCCTGCAGCTACATCTGGCAAACCATCGTTGTCAATATCAAAATATTGTAACCCATATGATCCTGTCGGTAATTCGGATAAGTCAACTTTCATTAATGTTTCCGGTGCATGAAAACTTCCAAAACCATCGCTTTTATAATAGGTAATCCGCAATGGTGATACCGCCTGAAGATCTGTAAGCCCATCCCCGTTGATATCATAGGTTGTAAATTTAACAACATCTGTGACAACGTTCGCCATTTCACTGGAAGTTAGAATTTGCGGTGTACTGCCAAATTGCGCCTTCAAATCTTTAAACCAAAGACACCAGGTTATTACAAGGGAAAGGAGTGTAATACGTTTCATAATATATTATATGCTGAACTATAGGTTATATCAAATCATAAGGACTAAAATGATTGTTTTCATTTTTATTCCAATGTACTGCTGTTTTCTATGTGTTAGTTGTTCCCTTTTTAAACAAAAACTTGATCGGACCAAATTATCCCCCCACTTCTGCACAAATATACCAATACTTAGTAGTATTAAAAATCAAAATTGAAAATTTGGTGTGATCTGTTCAAAAAATAAAATGACTTAAAAGTGATGTTTTGTTAATCATTATTCAAAACACGGCATCCTCCATTTTTAGAAATACACTTTACCCGGTTGTTTTACGGTTTAACAACTGGGCATCCGCCGGCGATGTTTTTAGCATGGCGTCACTACTCTTGAATGTTAATAGCGACACTCCCTTTATTTTATTTTAATGGGTATGTAGATTTGTTCCTCCGATGTCGGATCGTTATTTTTATATCGCTCGCCCAATATTTCAAAATGAGGCCGGTTATCCGGAACATAGCCAGAATTAGGCAACCAAGAATTAAAAATATACTCAAAAATGGAATGATCCGTACTCAGGCCGCGATAATCAAAAATAGCATAAAGCCCGCCCGGTATTACAAATGTTTTCATCTCCGTTGACACATCGTCAAAATTTGCCACTTCAACAGCAGCCCATTTTTCAAAATCACAGTTCGGATTAAAATCCTGAAAGTAGGTTTCCCCATATACCTGCATCGAGATCATATCTTCATTCAAGGCCTCATGTATATTTTTACGCAAAGGCATAAAAGCCTTCCAGAGTGTATGGGTCATGTTGTTTGCCAAATTCATAAACATACAAAGACCAACAATTTTTTTTTCTGTTATGAATTCTATTTTTGGATTCATGGCTGCTTTTTTAACGAAAAGGGACATTTTTATTTTTTCTTTTTGGGCTTTGGCACAGGCAATTCCCCGACAGTAATGCGGACTAATTCACTAAGCCACGCACTGTTCTCCAGTTGTTCTTCTATTAAAAAACTGGGTTTTGCGCCCGCATAGGGTGCCATTTCGACAACCTGGCCAATATACGCCCGCCCCGATTCAGTCGGTTTTATAAAAAGTTTGTTGTCACAGATCAGCCCGAATAATTTCCCGTCACAATACAAACCGTATTCACCAAACATCTTTTTGGCACTTATTTCACTTGGTTTGTTTATCTGATCTAATACAAAATCCACAAAAGTTTGCTCTGAAGCCATCGTTATATTTTTAAAGGATAATTAGTAAAGTACTTTTTCTGGATTAGGACTGAATAAAGCTTTGAAACCGGCAGATTCAAACAGGCTTTTTATTATTAATATTGAAATGATGAGTTGCAAATAAATCATAGTATTGATCTAACTGTATTAAATATAATTTCTCCGCTTTGAATATCTAGACCTAAACTACGTTTCGATGTCATGGCTTTCAGGAAAATAACGAACAAATATAAGAAATAGATCAAAATGATAAATAGGTGGGATAAGTTTACCAAATATACAGATTATGGTCGCGTCGGGATAGTTAGTAACCTCATTACAAATGCAATCAGACTACTGGCATTAGGACAAAAAAATATCTCTTCGCCGGTCATCATGATGCAGCCATCAATATAGGATACTACTATACTATTTTTGGAACATGTAAAGCACTTGGAGTAAATCCATATGATGATATGGTATGGTACCTAAATAAAGCACCTTCCATAAAAACATCAGACATACGTAAACTTGCGCCGGACGAATACAAAAAATCACTGGAACATTGACGTAGTTTGTCGAATGCTTATTATGGATATGCAGACTAATGACGGTTCAGGACACCAAAATTCGGGATTTTCAGAATTAATCAACAACCAATTGTTTATCAATAGATTTTTAGTGCAATGCTGTTTTTTAACCATAGTTGTGCAACAGTTACCAGTGTTGACACCAGTTATTTCATTTTCAAAGAGTTCATAATTTTTCTAGCGGTTGATGTCCATTCGTCCATGCTCTTCTTAGTACAATTGAAAGTGCAAAGCAGCAATTTGCCGTCCAAGTCAGTAAAGAACATTAAATTATAAATCTCTGTGTCTATTGCTGGAGTTACTAATTCTAAATAGCCGACTTTTCTTCCATTAATCGTTCTGACGCCACTGTCTTTCCATTCAGCCGAAGGGTAGAGTTTTTTAAAAGTCTGAAAGAAATTATCTTTATAGGCAGGAATTAATTGTTGGCTGGCTTGATTTTGGGTCAGGTTTAAAGCCACGTTTATTCCACCAGATTTGTTAGAATATACCAAAGTTGGTCTCCTCTTTGAAGGATATTTCAATTTCATCAATTCTTCAGACATTATGCCGAAGCCTTTTGGGATTTTGAGTTCAACTTTGTCATTGAGTAGAGACTTTGTTTCTAGGTCAATAGTTACAGTAAATGCAGTAGTTAACGCGATTGTTAAAACTGTCAGTCCAATTGTTTTGATTCTATTCATAATTTCTGTTTTTCTTGACTTGGTGCCAACGGCAGTCTGTTTAAAAACTACCATTTTCATTCCAAAAGTAGGTAAAAGTGACGTATATAGAGGCATTTTAAGCGACTTTTAAATTGGGGTGATGAAAAAGTGGTTGAAAAATAAGGTGTCTTAAGTTTGAGTTTTTTGTTTGGAGTTTTCCATAATTATCCATATTGCCCTGATTTTTTTGATTGTAGAGTGCACCAGGTCACTCTTTTACGAGATTGAATAACTCTTAAATGCTTTCATATCAGAAGCCTTTATGCCATGGTACGCCCACAGCTATCGTTTTTTAGCGTCATTCGGTTTATTTGAAATGGCTACGTTTACCTTTTCAATCGATGACAACAATTGTATTCCCGCCAAAGGGCAGCAATCTTAAATATATCTACAAGGTCTATATTTTTCAATTTCAATTTTAATACGCGAATAATGTATTGTTTATAAAAATGACTGCTCCAATTCAAAGCTATATTTTTTTATCCGCGTAAAAATGTTTTTTATACGTTAGTACACGCCATCTTGTAATTCCACACAAGCATACCACATCCAACCCTAATTAAAAAAATAGATTGCCATAAAATCAAAAATTTTATACCATATCCATCCTTTCTCCCGTATTTTAAGTGCGTATAATTTTTTTGGTACTTCTTTTCATAGCCCTCCGTTATTATAAAAGAGAATCTCAACACAAGCTCTTCCATAAAAACATAGACAAATATATATTTCCCATCACATATCAGGTCATTTCATCTGCGCTTTTTTCAAAAATATAACCTGCTCTGTGTCAAAAAAAATATAACATCTCCTTAAAGAAGCAACCTTATAAATTATCCCACACCCAGGCACCCTTTTGGCAGTTTTTTACTGCGTTGCCATACATTAAAAATTTGGATTTCCATTCACACCCAACCTGAAAAAATATCGTATCTTAGCCTATGATTATATTACCGAAATTTTGACCAAAATTCAATTTAAAACAACATCCCACCGCTAATTTTTCCGCCCACTGTAAACTGAAAACTGATTGGGTTGTCCCGAGGTTGTCCCGACGTTGTGCCGACCCATCCTTATAGATAAGCTCAGGATAATCCATAGATACCCTATGGATACTTTATGAATAATCCTCCTCCAATTTTACAATATTCCACCTGTAATGCATCAGTCTGAAATAGTTTGTTTCAGTAGTATATTCACTTTGTCTGAATTCGATACAACCAAATGTATTTACAAAACAATAAATATTAAACAGGGTAGAAGTTTAGGAAATTAAAACCCTGAAAGGGTGTCATAGCTATAGCCCAGGGTTTCAACCCTGGGTTTTCAAACAATTTGAACGCTCCATTTTGGCGGGATTTTTGCCTAAAACCGCAAAAATCGTGACAAAATGATTACAGTCTTGCCCTCCCTGGCTGTAGAATATCATCTCTATATGCAACTGCTATTTTGCACTCCAAGTTTCAAAAACTTAAACCCTGAAATGGTGAAATTATTATAGCCCAGGGTTTCAACCCTGGGTTTTAAAACAATTTGAACGCTCCATTTTGGCGGGATTTTTGCCTAAAACCGCAAAAATCGTGACAAAATAATTTCGAAATCATAAAAGAACATATCTTATATCCCCTAAATCCAATTTAACAACATAATACACTCCATTTACATCCACAAAACAAGTGATTCAATCAGATAAACCAATTTTATCCATTTTTAAAATGTTAAAATTCCCTACAATCACACACATTTTACCAATCCCTTCGTTATTCGAATATTTAAAAACTATAAAATCATGGCAAAGAATAAAAGCATTATAAAATTTCACGGAAAACTGGGTGGTAAAGTCAGTTACAAATTAAAAGGAAAATGGGTGATACGCTCAATAGGGTCTGTCGACCTCCACAAAATGCGCACCGCACCCCAATACGAAGAAACTCGTAAAAATCAATCTGAATTTGCAGTGGCATCCCGCGCCGGCCAGCTATTTCGCCGGGCCTTGATGCACCTCACCAAAGGGTTCACCAACCACAACTACCCACCGGAGGTCATGTCCGCCATGATCAACACCCTGCGCGCCGACGACACCCAGCCTAAAGGCTTTAAACAGCTCAACTATGGTCTCAAAAACGCGGAATCCCAAATGGCATTTCGAAGACTGAATATATTTTCCAAAAAAACAAAACACTACAAAGAAGCCCTGATCCAGCACGCTTCCGTCCCAAACGCATTCAAACTGAACCGCAGCATCCTGTGGGAAAAAGCCAAAGGCGGCGACAAAAAGACCGTCCGCATCGGCTACCTCCACCTCGATTTCGACGCACAAATAGCCCACTATGAACCGGCCTTATCCATCTCGTGCACCCGATCCGATAAGGAGCAGTTCACCGCCCATACGCTACCCATGTCCGAGGCAGAACCCACACCCTGGACCATGATCATCGTCCAGGTATGGCGCGAAAGCGACATCTATGAGCCCGCCCGCTTGCTTTTTATGTCTGTCCTGGATGTCGTCGACAACACCCTGGAATACGAAAAAGTACAGGAAACCAAAAGACGTTTCTCCATGCGTAGAAATAAACCCAAAGGAATAAAAATTATACCTAACCAAACAGAGCCACTGGAGTGTTTGCGAAACCACCATCGACAAAGACCACCAAATAAGCTCAGGAACCCGGCTAGTAATACCACGTTTGACTAAGTCGCTACCCGGCACCTTAACACATTTAATCTTAGGTAGAAATCACAACGAAATAGGGGTGAAGTACCAACATTTTTACCGGCCAATGCACCCTTGCATGTAGCGCAGATGAAAAATGGAATAGGAAATAAAAGAGGTGGCTGGTCAATGCCAGCTTTTTGAAGTAATTTTTTAATACGTATTATTGGGAAATTTGTATTCTGCCCGACACATGCTTCAGAATGCACCATACTATACTTAATTGTTTTTTAAGCTAACCCTGGCGGCCAGTTTATATTTTGTTTTAATTTTTTTCTTATGGAAATTACTTTTTAATAAAAAAATATTATTTTTGAGCGTAGCACATCGTGCATCTTTATTTTTGATAAAACTAAATAGAATTACATGAACTTAACTACCAGGTTTATAACCATCACTGGAATATTATTTTGTATTAGTACCATCACATTCAGCCAGAAATTTAAATTTGGCCAGGTCACACAGGAGTTGATGCAGCTCACAGAATGCGATTTTCACAAAAATGCGGATGCTATGGTGACCTATAAATCCGGCAAACGGGATGTTATTTACAACGACCGAAGCATTAAAGCAGTTCTAAATCAAAAGATCCAGGTCAAAATATTTAATAATGAATCAAAAGACGCGGGCAACTTTACTTTTTACTATTATTCACCGGCCAAATCATCCGTCGGCATCAGAATTAGAAAATTAACTGGAAAAACTTATGTCTTGGAAGACGGCGTCATTAAGGAATACAAACTTGCCGAAGAAAGTATTTTTGATGTTCAGTTTAATAATAATACAAAAAAGATAACGGCAGTATTGCCAAATATCACAAAAAATTGTGTATTCGAAATCGAATATGAAATCGAGTCTGATTACTACTCTAACATCGAAGATTGGGATATACAGGAACAATACCCCGTATTATACAATGAATTTGAAAGTTCATCTCCCGATTATTTTGTGTATCAAATTAACATCTTAGGCAATATTAACCCCGTAAAAGACAATAAATCCACCGGCAATACTTTAAATTTTAAAGGAGAAACCAGGACGTTTGTTTTCGAAAATATCCCGCCCTATGTGTTGGAGCCCTTTATGGCAAATCTGAAAGACAATAGAGCCAGAATAACACACCGACTGGTTACAGTGCAGGTTCCGGGCTACTTCTCCAATGAATATGATCGCACTTATCTGGAAGTTTCAAATTCATTGCTGCAAAGTACCACCTTTGGTAAAAAGATTAAAAATGGAGACTTTATAGAAAAACTGATCGATGTCAGCGATAAGCCCGGTCAGGTTGCAATCGGCGAAAGAGTCCATAATTATTTTGTTCAAAATGTAAAATGGGACGGATACAACCATTTTCGTACAGAGAAGTCAGGAAAGAACTTACTGAAAGAAGGAAAAGGAGATGCTGGCGATATTAATCTGAATTATATTGCCGCATTGAACCAATTGGGAGTAAAGACCTTTCCTGTTATATTGAGTACCCTGGGAAACGGTACCCTACATCCTTTCTACCCGGATTATGGAAGTTTTGATTACGTCGTGGCGCTGTCTTTAATTGATGACAAATTGTTTTTTTCTGATGCCACGTCGAAAGTGCCATTTGGAAACCTCCCCTTGCGTTGTTTAAACGGCAAAGGCTGGATAGTCGACAAAGAAGCTTCTGATTGGATCAGTTTAACTACAGATAAATTAGGGAAACAGATTGTACAGTCTGAAATTACAACTCAAAACAACGTGCTCACGTACAAAACCAAATTGCAGCGGTCCGGATATTTTGCCTATGCCGATCAGGAAGAATTAACCAATACATCAGAAGAAGACTTTCTGAAAAGCATTAGCGGTGAATCAGAACTTAAAGTGGACACCATAAAGCTATTGGAAAATTCACCCAATGTAATTAAATTAAGAGAGGTACTTTCAATGGATGTAAATTCAGATGAGTTTATTTATATTAACCCTTTTATACATCTGCCCTATAAGTCCAATCCTTTTACAAGAGATGAAAGAATTTCTTTGATCGATTTCCCGTTTGCCGAAGATTATAAATTTGTTACCATCATTTCTCTGAATGAGGGCTACACGTACGAAGCTCCGCCAAACATGAATATCGTCCTGGACGAAAACTCAATCCTGCTCAAATATACAACGGTGTATAACCCGGAAGTGAAAAAATTAACCATTGTGGCAGACCTGAAAATACTGAAAACCAATTACCTGCCTGAAGAATACGGCGAATTAAAAAAAGTATTTGAAGTCATTGTAAATAAATTGAATGAACCGATAGTGTTGAAAAAAGTATGATGAAAAAACTAAATGCGGTTATTCTTTTGGTTTTTTTTATAACCACAACGAATGCCCAGGTTGATCTAAACTCAATTCCGGATTCATTGAAGGAAAATGCCGAAGCTATTTTGTTATCCAATAATGAAGTACTGGAAATATTTAAAAATGATCTGTTGGTAAATACCGAGGTTTCTGAACTACTCATACTCACCCATGACAATACCGATGCTAATAAAATGATCGTGGCATATGACAAGTTTACCAAAATTGAAGAAATAAACTTGACTGTCTTTAGTCTGGAAGGTAAAAAGTTAAAATCGGTCAAAAAAAAAGAATTTGTAGATCAGGCCCATGAAGATGGAATTTCTATTGCCGTGGATACCCGGTTTCTATATTATAAGATTTCGGGATTAAAACCACCCTATATCATTAAAAGAGAAGTAAAAACGGTAAGTACTCAAAGTTTGAATTTAGGAGGCTACACACCGTCTCCCTGGGACAAAGTTGCTGTCCTGAATTCAGTCTATACCATAATAAATAATGATGTGAACAACACCCTGCGGATGAACATTTCCATATGGGGTGCACCAAAATCAGATACGACCGAAACCCGCCATACCCATACATGGCAAACCGGTTTCCTGACTGTTAATCGTCTCAAAGCCATCGCATTGTCAAACATTGATAAAAGAATCCTTCCGGTTCTGGAAAACTTTCAGATGGATGGAGTCCAGGGAAGTTTGAAAACCTGGAACGCTTTTGGAAAATGGTTGAATACGCTCAACCAGAATATGGACATACTTTCCGAGGCATCCACCGAAGAGATAAAAAAAGTAATCGGCACAGAGAAGGACAAACACGAAATTGTAAAAAAACTATATGCTTATCTGCAACAAAATATGCGGTACGTAAGCATTCAGTTAGGCATTGGAGGTTATAAACCGATGCCGGCCCAATCCGTCCATGATTTTAAATATGGCGACTGTAAAGCGTTATCCAATTATATGAAAGCGCTTCTGAAGGTGGCAGATATCCCATCGCGGTATGTTATTATTAATGCAGGAAATAATACCCTTAGCCCGGATATAGCCGATGTCAGAAATGTATTTAATCATGCAATTCTTGCTGTTCCGATGGACGGTGATACCATTTTTTTGGAATGCACCTCCTCAAGCAATCACATGGGCTACCAGGGTTCGTTTACGGGCAACCGAAAGGCCCTGATGATAGATGAAGAAAATTCTAAATTGATCAATACCAAATCCTATCTGCATCAGCAAAATATAATAGAAAATGAAGTTCAGATCAGCAACTTAAATACGCCGGAAGCATTGATCAGTCTTAACCAGACACTGTCTGGTATTGGCACTGAGTATTACCAGCTAAATTATTTATCAGATTATACAGAGGATAAATTTAGAAATTATCTATTGGATAATGTTTTTGAGGGCGCAACAAATTTTACAGTACGGAAAAGAAATTATCCGTCAACTTATGAATATGATTTTGCTTCTTCAAAAAAAATATTAAAAACAGGATCAAGGTTTTTTATCGACGTAAATATGGTTAAATTACCAAAAAGTATTGTTAGTGATATGTCAGCCAATACGGCATCTTTTAAAATAAAAACAGGCTATACCATCTCTGACACATATCGGATTGCTATTCCGGAAGGCTGCCTTGTAGAAAAAAACATAAAAGACTTTTCCTTCCAGAGCGAAGCCATGGACATAAAAATTGAGACGCTGGCCACCCTCGGCCAGATCGAAATGATCCGCAAAATGGTTTTTAAAGCAGGTGATTATACTAAAATGGAAGCAGTAAACAGGGAAGCTGTTTTAACCCAGTTTAAAAAAAGTAACACCGATAAAATAGTGGTTAATTGCAGGTTGTGAAAGTATAACCAACATGATATTCTGCTTTCATTGTAAGCACTATTTTCTACTTACTATAAGTATTAAATCCGGGACCTTCTGTCGTCAAAATTAACTTTAACCCATAATATAAATTGGAATATCTGGTTTTGACTTAACCCAGATAAAACGCCGGGTTTTGTTTTTAAAACCTCATAAAGTACAAAACCCAAATTAAACCTGCTAATAATATAGTATGCATTAAAGTCAGATTTCCTTTTGTAAATTCCTGATCTGTATTTTGGGTTTATTTTTTGGAATATTTTCAGAGAAAGAAATGTCATGCAAAAAATCATTCCTGCTGGCAGCACAGACACCAATTAATTAATTTTTAATATTTATTTTAAATATATGTGTACATTATAATTTTTATTCTATTTTTGGCTTGAAATCCAATTTTTTTAATCAAAAACAAACTATTATGGAATATTTTTTATCCGCCCTTAAAAACAAGTATGCAGACTTTGAAGGCAGAGCCAGACGTAAAGAATACTGGATGTTTGTCCTGTTTTACATGATCATCTACTACGGCCTTTTTGCATTGGTTTTTGTAGCCGACTTTTTTGCTTTCCTGCCTATGATTTTTGCCCTCGCTATGTTAATACCTTCAATTGCAGTAGCAGTCAGAAGAATGCACGACGTGGACAAAAGTGGTTGGTTTTGCCTGATTCCTATATACAACCTGATCCTGTGTTGTACCGAAGGTACGCATGGAGCAAATCAGTATGGTCCCGATCCTAAAGGTTCAGAAGAAATAAATGATATTGGTAAAGACGAACTGGTCTGACCTGTACATATTTAATCAGAATACCATAAAAGCTGTAGAAGATTTCTTTTACAGCTTTTTTTTGCAAATCCGCCTGAAAAACCTAATTTTAAACTTTTATACCAAAAGCAGAAATGCAAAAGTACAGGAATATTTATGTCGCTGCCACCAGTCAGCACGTAGGAAAAACGACCTCTACCCTGGGACTCGTCTCTACTTTTATGAAAAAGGGTCTAAAAGTGGGCTATTGCAAACCAGTGGGTCAGAAATTTTTGGATATCCAGCACCTTCGTGTTGATAAAGATACCATTCTTTTTGCTGATCTCATCAATTTTGAAATCATTCCCGAACTGCATAGTCCCGTAATCCTCGGACCGGGTGCCACAGAAATGTATCTCGACGCACCGGACACCTTCCATCTGGACGATATTCTCATTAATGCTGAAAGAGAGATGAGCAAGGCCAATGAAATTGTCATCTACGAAGGTACCGGCCATCCCGGTGTGGGCAGCGTGGCCAATGTATCCAATGCCAGGGTAGCCGCCTTACTTGGCGCAGGAGTGGTGATGGTGGTGGAAGGCGGCATTGGCAGTACCATAGATATGCTGAATATGACCACATCCCTTTTTCGGGAAGAAGGAGTGCCTATCATTGGTGTTATCATCAATAAAGTACATCCCGAAAAACTGGAGAAAGTCAAAAAATATGTTGGGAAGTGGCTCAAAGCCAATGACCTTCCCCTGCTCGGACTCATGCCATATGAAAACAAACTGGCATACCCGCTTATCCGGTCAGTAGCCGAAGCAGTGAAAGGTGTGGTGACCTACAATGCCGACTTTGTTGATAATAAAGTGGAGAGTATTATAGCTGGCTCGCTTATTGATCTCAAAGAACTGAAGAGCTCTGAAGACTTGCTGCTTGTAGTTGCTACCCGATCCATCAATGAAGCCATCAGGAAAATTGAATTTATGGCGCATAACAATGGCATTTCCAATTGCCCCCTTTCCGGTATCGTAGCAACAGGGGAAGGACAGATGGACAAACATACCATCAAATACATCGAAAAAAACAACCTGCCACTCATCAGGACAGAGCTCGATACCTACGGCTCGTTTTTGCGCATTAGTAAAATTGAAGTAAAAATCAACAGAAGTACCCCGTGGAAAATCAGAATGGCAATTGATCTGATCGAAAACAATGTCGATCTGGATGCCATTCTGGAGGCAAGCAAATTATAGTTAATCAGACCCTCTTACCTTATTTTAAGTATTCATGATTTTTTTTTATTTCTTATGCTGTAATTTGATAGCTATTGTCTATTATTGCAATGCTATTTTATATCTCAGACCTTAAAGTAAAATCAATATGAAATCATCAAATAATGTCATGCAAAAAACAATTTGCCTGATCTTAGGCGGCGGAGCTGGTACCAGACTTTATCCCTTGACAAAAGACAGATCGAAGCCGGCTGTACCCATTGGCGGCAAATACAGGTTGATTGATATTCCGATTTCTAATTGTCTGAATTCAGGCCTGTACCGTATCTTTGTTCTGACCCAGTACAACTCAGCGTCCCTCAATAAACACATCAAAAATTCATTCCACTTCGACCATTTTTCTAATGGATTTGTGGATATCCTGGCAGCTGAACAAACCAGCGGAAATATGGATTGGTTTCAGGGTACCGCCGATGCAGTCCGGCAAAGTGTGCGCAATTTTGCCTATTACGACTTTGACTATATTCTGATCTTATCCGGTGATCAGCTGTATCAGATGGATATTGAAGAAGTGCTCAACAACCATGTGGAGCAAGCGGCCGATGTGACCATCGCCACCATTCCCGTTATAGCCGACGATGCAACTTCTTTTGGTATCATGAAAGTAAACCAGGACAATAAAATTACCAGTTTTATCGAAAAACCTAAAAAAGATATCCTGCACGAATGGACCTCCGAAGTCAGCGACGAAATGAAAGCTAAAAATAAATTGTACCTGGCTTCCATGGGCATTTATGTTTTTAGTCGCCCTGCATTGCGTGTCCTGCTCAATGAAAACCCCAAAGCAGTAGACTTCGGCAAAGAACTTATTCCGGATTCGATAACCAGAGGCATGAATGTAGTGAGTTATGCCTATGATGGCTATTGGACAGATATAGGAGACATCAAATCTTTTTTTGAAGCAAATATTGCTTTGGCTGCCGATATCCCGGAATTTAACATGTTTGACAACGAAAACAAAATTTATACCCGTCCCAGATTACTGCCTCCGGCAAAGTTTTCCGGCGTTACTTTTACCCGCGCTATTGTCGCCGAAGGCTCAATTGTACAGGCAAAACTGGTAGAAAATTCTATCCTTGGTATCCGTTCGCGAATCGACTATGGCACCATTATCAAAAATGCCTACATCATGGGCAATGACTATTTTGAATCGCTCGAAGACCTGTCTACTCCGGGAAAAATCCCAATGGGAATCGGAAGTGACTGCTATATTGAGAATGCCATCATCGACAAACACGTTAGAATCGGTAACAATGTGATTATACGCGGCAGCGATACCCTCGCTGACGAAGAGCACGATAATTATGTTATCAAAAAAGGCATCGTAGTCATCAATAAAAATGCAGTCATTCCCAACGGAACAATTATCGGCTTCAGATAACATAATCGGTAGTTTTATAAATTTATAGAGTCATCTGAAGATATTCAGATACCTGTTCTACGCTTATTCCATAAATTGGATGGGCCACTTTTAATGACCTTTCATTTGTGGCTGCGTAGCGCAGAGCCATAAATCACCGAAATGCACGTATTAACTTTATATGCCATAACAAAAATAAGGTTAACTTAAAGGCCAGATAGTAATCAATAACTTAGTTTCTTTACGTCATATTAATCACCTTTTAAGTTGATTTAAATCATCTTTTTGCTCTGTTATTAGAATTAACTTTATTTCAAAATTTGGAATATGAATACGGAGACACCTATTAAAAAAATAAAAACGTCTAAAATCATTTACGTTTTACCTTCTGATACCATGTTGAAGATTGAAGAAATTTTTGAAACATTGCCCATTCATCATGTTTTGGTTGTGGAAAATGAATCACTTAAAGGCATCATAAGTAAATCGGACCTCCTGAAGGTGTACCGTCAATCTGCCGCAGAGGGTCAAATACCTGACCGGCACAAAATTCTGGCAAAACACATGATGACGGAGGACCCCATCACTTTGGATACGGAAGATACTATTGGTCTGGCTGCGGACATTTTTTTATCCAATAAGATTCATAGCATTCCTGTCTTAAACGGCGATCAACTGTCAGGCATTATAACCAATCATGATATAATAAAGTATTGTTTTAGATAATTCTTTATGCAGATTGTGACTTTACCCCGAATCTTTTATCTGCAATTTTGTCTCTGTATCCGGTTAGAAGAGGGGTATAATTTACGTTAGGTCTTTAATAAAATCACACTTTGTGCAAAATAGAGTCACTCACATATCCTGAGTGGCTGAAACTTAGAAAGTAAGCATTTTGTCCCCTCAACCTTCGTTTTGTGTACGAGCATAATTATGGGTTTTGTTTCAGACACAAGAACCTCGTCACTATGTTGATTTTAACCCAAATTTCACTGTATACAATGCTGTAAGAAATTATTGGACAAAATATTAGTCAAGCACGGTGTTTTTGACACGCATCTGCCGCATTACATTTTGCAGAACTAAAATTGACTATGGACACAAATTAATTCCTGTATTATGTTTTTGAACTTTGAAGTAACAGCTTATAAAACAAAACTCAAATCCCCTTGATTTCAACAGGTTTAGGCTAGGATTAGACTATACATTTTTTAAGTTGGTATAAAGTCAGTTTTTGCCAGTGAGAATTGCTCATCTGTATTTTGGCCCCCGCATTGACTAACTGTTCTCTAATATGCGTTTAGCGCATCATGATGTGCATCTGTTGCCCCTGATTTTGCGGAGCCCCCAAAGCATTAAGTGCATAAGTCACATTCACCATAAAATATCGGCCTATGGTATTTGAAATAGATTCCGAAATATTGGTTTCTGAAGCCGATCGGTTGACACCCTGGTTTTGATTCAGAATATCAAACACCCGCAATTTGGCGGTAATCTTATTGTCCATAAACCCTTTGGAAACAGACGCCTGCCATAGTTTAACCGTCGTCACTTCATTAAATGAACCCTGTCCGTAAATATTGTACTCCATACGGCTGTCAATGGTCCACCCTTTACCGGCAAATAGTGCCAGATATCCGTCGTATGTCTGATTCAGGTAATTGCTGTTCAGACTTTCATTGTTTTTGTAAATATTGTTGTTATAACTCCAGCGACCTCCAACCGAAGCGTCAAATCGGGTTTTGGTTTTATTTTCCAGAGACAAATTGAAACCATTGGACCACCTGTCAATGATGTTTTCTACCTGGTTGATGAAATTTATACCATTCACCAGCGATGAATTAATACCAATCCTGTATTTTGCTTTGATGGCATTCAGTGGGCTGCTGTATGAAATATTTCCACCCAGTGTTTTTTCTGAATCCGTATTCAGAGGCGTTTGCGTTCGGATAAACAAAATAGGATCGACAAAGGACGAAGTAGTTATCCTGTTTTTGGTGTACCCAAGCCGGATATTGGCAAATAAACTTCTGAAATTGAACTGATCGAATAAGTTGTAGGTGAGCCGCACGTTGTGTCTGTACTCCGGTACCAGGTTTGGATTTCCCTGATACAGATTTAAAGGGTCCGAATTATCCACAACAGGCTGTAGCTGATCCATCGATGGTTCTCTCACTGATGTGGAATAATTAACACGGATATTCAGTTTATCAAATTCAAAGGAAGCCCGGGGCAGCACATAATTGAATGTTTTTTGTATCGGTATACCTACACTGGGAATACCATCCAGGGCTGAATTTTGATAATCCAGACCGGTACTGATCGAATAGGTTTCTTTATTCAATCTCAGATTGGCACCGGCAATATTGTAAGAAAAGGTATTATCAAAGGTTCGGCTAAGAGCTTCATTAAAATCCCGGATAGAAGTATCATCCGGGTTGATATCAAAAAAATCTTTGATCAGGTCAGTCCTGTTATTTCTTCTGGAAACGTTGGCTGTCAGATATAAAACAGGACTTAAGGGTTCAGTATAGCTTGCTCCTAAATTGTAACTTTTATTGTTTGAATTTTGTATTTGGTCCTGAAACACTGATGCCGCGGGATTAAATAAAAGATCTCTTCCATACACTTCACTCAGAATGCGGTAGGTATTATCCGAACCAACACTTCCATACGAACCATCAAACGTGAATGTTCTTCCTTTTTTTGCAAATCTTTTCCTGAAATTCAGGGCAAGAGAATAATTATTGGCTGTAGTTTCATTGGTTTTAACCTGATCGTTGCGGTTGAGTAAAATATTGGATGTATTAAAAGTTGAATCATTTTGCATGGCATCATTATTACTTCCCTTTAAACCTAGACTGCCGGTAATGGTCATCTCCGTGGTTGAATCCAGCTTCAAATCGGTAACGGTATAAAAATTATGGTTTAAAGCATCCGACAAGGAACTGTAAAATTTATCTGAGATCAGCGTACCCGAAGGTTGAAATGAATTGGTATGCGTATTTTGTCTCAGATCAGTTTCACTTTGGGTAAGGTAATAGCTGAAATTGATTTTATTTTTTTTACCAAAGTCATGGTTGATATTTATACCGGCGGTTATGCTGTTTGTTACGCCATTGTTATTCTGGCCAAACGAAATGGGTACGCCCGAATTAAAATTTAAGTTTCGCATGCCTCCTTGACCTCCGCCTCCGGTCATACTGACATAATCACTGGCATTTACACCGGAGTTATTCAGGTTGTTGAGCGAACCAAGAAAAGAAAGCTGAGTCTTTTTGCTGAACCTGTTGATCATGGCTTTCCCCTCATATCTGCTGTCACTACCATAACCTGCCATCATATTGCCAAAGTAACCACTTTTTTTATCTTCCTTTAATTCAAGATTAATTGTTTTTTCATCTTGCCCGTCATCAACACCGGTAAACTCAGCCGTTTTGGATTTTTTATCAAAAACCTGTACTTTTTTAACAGCGTCAGCTGGTAAATTACGTGTAGCCATTTTCGGGTCCTTTCCAAAAAAATCTTTGCCGTCAACAGTAACCGCTTTTACATCTTCTCCTTGTACTTTTATACCGCCGTCACTGTCCACTTCCACCCCCGGTAACTTTTTAAGCAGGTCTTCAACCACAGCATTAGGCTGCGTCTTAAAGGCATCAGCATTAAATTCAAGTGTATCTTTGGTGACCTTTATGGGAACATATTCTGCAGAAATAGTAACTGCCTCAAGCATTTTACCTTCCTGATTCATGACAATAAGGCCCAAATCAAGCACTTTGGTATCACCGGTAAGAGAGACTAAACGTTGTAAGGTGCCATACCCTATATAAGTTATTTGTAACTGATACGACCCTTTATTCAATCCGGAAATGTTAAAAAGACCATTATTGTCAGTCACCCCATAACCCATCATCACTGAATCTGCCGGATTTAACGCTACCGTTACCGCTCCGATTAGATTATTTTTATCACCGTCCTGAACATGACCCTTAATGGTGAATTTTTGTCCTGCCGCCATTCCTGCCGTGAACATGAGGAACGCAAAAAATAACTGTTTCATAATATAGATTCGTTGATGTTTTAAAGCAGGCTTATTGCCTGATTATTCTGACCTCATTACCCCTTCTGTTACCCCACATTTCACGCTGCTCTTTCATTTTTTCTTCTCTAAGGGCATTAAATTCTTTTCTGCTCATTTTGTCACCTTTGCTGGGAGCACTGATCTGAGGTATCTCTGTTTTAATTTCTGTAGCGATTATATGTGTCTGGGCACTTTGTACCTCCAGTATTAGACCCGGTAGATTGCCAAATTTGTCAGGCCCGAAACGAAGCGGAATCTGGGGTGTAAAAAATACAACCATATTGGTGGTACTGTCTTTGAATGTAGCTTTCATACAAGTATAACCAAGAATTACTTTTTGTTCCCCTGCACTCACTTTCCATCGTATAGCCGCGATGGAATCAGATACTAAAAAATCTTTTCCAAAAAAACCAATTTGTTCACTTACAGCCTCTTTTTCCAGGTTTTTATATAGAATGCGGTTTGACCTGTCTCGCATCCTTCTGAACATTCGGGGTACATTTTCATTTTCAGTATTGTCAACAACGACATCCGGGTCCTTTTCATAAAGTGATTCATTATTATTGAACAACAAACGCATAAAACTTTCCTGCGACTTTGGCATGTCGGCAGGCATATTTTCAAATTCAAAATAAGTTGTATGTTTGTATTTTACTGTTCCTCCTGCTACCTGAGCACCTAGTGATAGGGTGAAAAAACAGAAAATAGCGATGATAGCTTTAATCAAAGGAAAGGAGAGTTTCATGGGGAGTGGCTTTAACTGCAGTTGAAAGATATGACTAAAAACCTCAAAACTAAGATAGTTATACAGAGTTTTCATATATATGTTAATTTTTAATAAAATATTAACGAAGAAACGAGCGCACTTTGTTACCCTAATTACCATTTGAATTTTTTTGCCATAAATTTTGTAGGCATATTTGTGGTTTTGTTATGCCCTGAACATTTCGCAATATAAAATCAAACATAGCAACAACAGTTATCTTAAAAAACAATATCTTTGTTTTGACAATATAAACAATGTCGGTTCGGTGAAAAAAATAATTATTGTCCGCCATGCCAAATCTTCGTGGGTTGATTATAGTCTTTCTGACTTCGACCGTCCTTTGGATAAACGCGGTATCCACGATGCTCCTGTTATGGCTGAAAGATTAAGGGACGAAGGACACATTCCACAACTTATTTTTACCAGTAGTGCCATTAGGGCAAAGTCAACTTCAGCTTTTTTTGCGCAAACATTTGGTGTTAAAGCAGAGGAAACTAAATCGCTGTACCACGGAGAACCGGATGATTATCTTGAAATCCTGACCCGCCTGCCCGAAGAGGTAAATTGTGTTGCGCTTTTCGGACACAATCCCGGCATTACTTTTATTGCGAACCTCATTAAACCCGGATGCGCAGATAATATCCCCACATGCGGTATTATAGTAGCAGAAATGCCCGGTACTTCCTGGGAAAAAGCAGATTGGAGTAGTATGCATTTGGTCCGGATTTTGTTCCCAAAAGAAAATAAGCATGACTAAATCTTTAAGCTGTTGTATTGGTATCCTGTTCCTTTTCTCCTGCAGCAAAAAGCAAAAGGATTTACCGGAATTGAGTATGACCCCCGATGAAATCGTAAACATGCTGGTCGATTTATATACCATCAATGCTGCTGTCAACCTCAATGATGTTGTGTATAGAGACAGCACTTCAGAGAAATATTATAACCAGTTGGCAGAAATAAGTGGCAAACCCGTTCAATCCATTAAATCGGATTTTGAAAAGCTCTTGCTCATGCCCGATTCATTAATGGTATTGCAAAATAGGGCACTGGATACGTTAAGGACACTGCAGGATAAGGCTATGAATCGTGCCACTATTAATATTGGGATAAATTAACATTAAGATAATATGAACAACCTTACAGGCACCGGGGCATTAAGTTATCTTTGCTTCGTCAAATAAAACAAAATATGTCGGCGAATCAAAAAATACTGGTCGTGGATGACGAAGAAGATATCCTGGAAATATTGCGCTATAACCTTGAAAAAGAAGGGTTTATAGTCAAAACAGCAGGAGATGGATATGCGGGTATTGAAATAGCTGAGGAATTTGAACCCCAACTCATCATTCTGGATATCATGATGCCGGGTATGGATGGTATTGAAGTATGCCAGAAATTGAGAAGTAATCCCAAGTTTAAAGATACCATTATCGCTTTTCTGACAGCCCGTAATGAGGCTTTTACACAAATCACAGCACTGGATTCTGGTGGCGATGATTTTATAAATAAACCCATTAAACCCAATGTACTCAAATCCAGAATAAATGCACTCTTAAGAAGACAAAGTAGCACCACTGGACAATTAAAAAACGAAATAACAAAGTTTGGAGATCTGGAAATTGATTTTGAGCAATTTAAAGTATCAGTAAAAAATAAAGACACGGGACTGGCAAAAAAAGAATTTGAATTATTTACCCTGCTGGCTTCAAAACCGGGTAAAGTATTTAAGCGCAACGAAATTCTCTCTAAAGTTTGGGGAAATGATGTCATTGTGGGCGACAGAACCATCGATGTACATATTCGTAAACTAAGAGAAAAAATAGGGGAGGACTATATTCAGACTATGAAGGGCGTAGGATATAAATTTGACTTTTAACGGAACATTGTATAAAAATATCAACATAAGGCAAATAACAATACTCATCACACTACTGGTGACATGGGTCAATCTTATTTGCCTGTATCTTGGTATGCGCTTTTTTTCAGGCCCGGTGTTTATAGGTATCTTGGCAGTCGTACTGGCCTTAAATTTTTTTATTGTACGGTACTTTCTCGAAAAGTATGTATTTAGAAAAATAAAGCTGATTTATAAACTGATTTACGATTCTAAAAAGGATAAATCAACACAGGATATCACGCAGGAAAGCCTGGAGGATGTCAATGCGCGGGTGATTGAATGGGCTGAAAACACAAAAAAGGAAATTGCAACCTTGAAATCGCTGGAAGAATACCGTAAAAATTATGTTGGTAATATATCACATGAATTGAAAACACCCATTTTTTCGATTCAGGCCTACCTGCATACCCTTTTGGAAGGTGGGCTGTATGATGAAAATATTAATAAAGATTATCTTAAAAGAGCTGCTGACAATACGGAAAGACTTCAGAATATTGTGGAGGATCTGGACATCATTAGCAGACTGGAGTCAGGCAAAGCAGAGCTGGATATTAAACGATTTGATATCAAAGAACTGGTAACAGATATTTTTACCGACCTTAGATCAATTGCGAAAAAAAAGAAAATCAGCCTGCAGCTGAAAGATGGAGCATCACAGTCATTTTTTGTTCTGGCAGACAGAGAAGCTATTCGCCAGGTATTTACAAACCTCATTGTTAACTCAATAAAATATGGGAAAGAAGGGGGGACCACAAAGGTCTCTTTTTACGATTTGGAAAGTGAAATCCTGATAGAAGTATCCGATAATGGAATTGGTATAGATGAAAAACACCTGAAACATGTGTTTGACAGATTTTATCGTGTCGATTCCAGTAGGAGCAGAAAACAGGGCGGTTCCGGTTTGGGGCTTTCAATAGTCAAACACATCATAGAAGCACATGATCAGACGATCAATGTCCGCTCATCGCCGGATGTAGGCTCTACCTTTGGCTTTACTTTGAAAAGAGCAAACAGATAATAGATTAACTCCAACGGTTTTAGGTCTAACATAAACATTGCCAGCCTATTATTACGGTAGTTCGATTTCAATAAATCAGCAACATTTATTCTAAAGTTATAGCACTGCTCTGGTCAAAGTATCGATTTTAACCAAACTATCAATGCAGAGCAGCTTAGTCTAAGGATTATACTTCTAATTACTGAAACGGACTAATTTTTATACGACCTTCTTGCCCGTAGATCCTGAAAAAAACGCTGGCAAGACCCAAAGCGATCCCGATTGAAGGTTCACTAAATTTAGAGATCTACTGCTTCCTTAACCCTTCAAATAGCCAGTTAGCCAGGGCCTGCCTGTTGCTGTTGATGAGTAACCTTTTCTGGTCTGCGGCATTTCGGATATTGGCCAACTCGACAAATACCATGGCAGGCAATACGCTACGCACCATGTATATACCACGGTCTTCTACAAAACCTTCATATCCTCTTTCTTTCTGATGTCTGTCATATTTTGATTCAAAGACCTCCTGAACAGTTTGCGCAAGCTCTTTACTGCTTTTATTATTTTTATTATAGTAAAAAAATACATCCTGACGGGCTTCTTTGCTTCGCGAGTCAACGTGAATTTCTATGGCTTTCTGTACTTTAACCCCTTGTTTTTTATACTTTTTATATAGCCGATTTATTGTAGCTGCCCGGTCCCGTAATCGTTGTTTTTGACTAAGCGGGATAGTGCTTTTTCCCATCAGCAATTCATCATTGTCACATTTTAGAAATTGCTCATCGCGTATGCCATCATTTTCATCCTGAACAATCATATGGACAGTTGCACCATGTTGCATCAGGTCTCTCGCCAAACGTAGTGAAACATCATAGGCATATTCATCTTCACACATTTTAGAGGGACAGTCTGTACACATTGCTCCGGGATCAGGACCACCATGGCCACTGATTATGTAAAATACCTGACCGGCAAGACTGAAATCTTCAATATGAACGATGTCATATCCTTCACCCATCAGGGGCACATGTATCTCCTTAATTCCCTTGCGTTTTAATTCAGTCGCTGTAATTGATTTGGATTCCGTAACGTTTTTAATCTCACTTTTTAATTCCGCGACAACTTCTTCACTTTTTCGTTCTGTGACCAATGTAGCATTCTCTGTTTTACTGTTTTTGTCATCTTCATCACAGGCAAATTCAGCCATGGGCACCCAAATTTTGTTATTGTCTTTGTAGTTTTTATCCCTGATTCCCGCTTTCAACAGATCAGTATTCAATTTTTCTACCTTTTTAGCTAAATTCAGATCCCTCGTTCCTATGGATGACCGAATGTTTTTACCATTAAAATCCATGATTAAAAGAGGGAGTTTATACGTTTTACCCGCCAAAATCTTTTTTCTGTTCCCGATATTGTTGATGTCACAAAAAGATTCGATATTGCAATTGTGTGGCGTCAGAAGATAACGCTTGAGCAGCTTCTCAATATTTTCTCCTTTTTTTACTTTAGCAACAGCATGATTTCCGGTTGCGCTAAAGAGCGTTGTATACATAAAAATACAACATGAAAGTATTATTATACGTATCATAAATCGGTGTTTGAGTCCTTATTGATGCAAAGTTACATATTATTATAAATTATAATGTATATTAGTGAAATTATTTTTGAAACAAGATGCACAAAGCTATATTTCTCTCATAAAACGTTAAAAACAATTTCCTGTTGTTGTCCTTATTTCACAGTTCCTGATCTGACTTGATTTATCAGCTTACTACTTCTAGTTTAGAATATCCAAGATTGTTTTTTTGGACTTTAATTTGAGTATTGATTCGTTCTTTCAGACTTTCAACATGCGAAATAATACCGATAGTCCGGTTGCTTTCACTTTGTAGTTTTTCAAGTGTCACCAATGAAGTTTCCAGTGTTTCGGCATCCAGAGTTCCAAACCCTTCATCAATAAAAAGACTGTCCAGTCTGACGTTTTTTGATGCCATATCCGATAAACTCAATGCCAAAGCAAGACTTACAATAAACGACTCACCACCGGAAAGCGTTTTAACGCTCCGGCATATATTTCCCTGATATTGATCCATTACGGTAAGATCTGACTCTATGTCGGAAGGTACTAACAAATAGCGGTCCGATAGCTGGCATAACCTTTTATTGGCTAGAGTAATTAGATGTTTTAAACTCAGGTTTTGGGCGTATTTTGAAAATTTATTGCCGGTACTATCTCCTATTAGGTTATCCAGCAAAAACCAGGATCCTGCCTCAATAGTCTTTTCTTCATATATTCCTTTAATCTCCGACAGCTTCAATTCTTGATCTTCATTGCGTTTTAATTCATTTTGAAGCGCACCACTTGCTTGATTCAGATTGTCCCTTTCGGATGTCAATTGTCTGATTTCACTTGTAAGTGCCTCTGGTTCAAATATGTCTTTTTCTGTAAGAATTATTTCACGAAGCTCATTTTCTAGATTTTGTTTTGTGGTATTGTTTTCAATTTCTTCTTGAATTAACCTGTTTTTTTGAGCAATACGTTGTTGAAGCATAACCTCATCTAAAAGATCTGAGCTTGCTTCTTCAACATTTGCATACCCCAAATTTTGTAGTTGCGGCATCAGATGCCCGATTTTTTCTGCTATGCTTAGTTCCAGGTTTTCTTTTATTTTTTTATAATTGGCAGCATGTACGATATATTCCTGCAATGATTCTTTGGCTGAAGTGTAAGTACTTTGCAGCGCTGAAACATCCTTTGCAATGTCAGACCCGGAATACAAATTGTTTTTATCTTTTTGTATTTTTAAGTATTGCATTCCGGTTTGTGCCAGTTCGGATAGAATTTCTTCACTTTCCTGAAGGAAGTTCAGGTCAGCAACCACTTGTTCTTTAATTGTTAATTCGTTTAACTTTTCCTTTGTCTTAGTTATACTAATACTTAAAACGGAGCTGTCTGTCAATTCCTGACCGCTTTCTTTCCATTTTTGCCCAATTTCATTGACAATTTTTTCCTTAACTGATTTTTGATTTTCAAGTGTTTCTATTTTAGATATTGCTGCAGCAATTTCTGCTTGGTAAGTATGATACTCCTGGCTCTTTTTCTGAAACAGCATCGATTTTTGATGTAAATCCAGATCTGATCGACCCAATCGCAATAGTTCAGGATTGTTTGAATAGGGATGCTCAGTAGCGCCACAAAGTGGACAAGGGTCACCTTCCGTTAACGATTGACGATGTTCCTCCAGACTCAGCATTTGTAGTTGTTTTTCCTTTAGCCTTTGCAACATTTCTATTTCTGAATGGAGCGTATCAGTTTCTGTTTTTACTGTATCCTTGAGGTGTTGCAGCTGGATAAGATTTTTGTTGGTTTGTTTTACTTCTTCAACCAACGATTTTATTTCCAGTTGTGTCTGCTCTCGTTTTATAGCATCGTAATATTTATCCTGAAGGTCTGCCACCGTTGTTTGATACGTTTTTATTTTTTCTTTTAGCACCAGGCTGTCATCCGGATTTGGGTGTTGCAGAGATAAAGTCTGAATTTCAAGTTTTGTATAATTAAGTTGTTCACTTACAGATTTTATACCTTTCAGATGATCTGAATATTTGTTTTTGTATTTGTCACATAAATTTGTCCACCTTGCTTTTTGGCGGCTACCTGTCTCTGCAAGTGTTTTTAAGCGATTGTCAAGTTCGGTTATATAGGCTTCAAAGGTTTTTAATTTCTCCAATAGATTGTTTTCATTCACTTCGTTGTGTGTAAAGCCGGCTGCTTTTTCCAATAACCGAGCTATGATACGTTCCTGTTGTCTGATATTTTCAATCGATTGATCATAGGATTTGTTTACTTCTGGAATTTGCTTCTTTAAATTCATCAACAATGCCATTTCACCCCTGTGCTTTTCCAGTGCCTGATGTTTGGTCAATTGACTTTCAAAGGGTATAAACTGATGTTTTTTTTCTTGAAGCAACAATGCTTCGTCCTGAACTAATTTCAGTTTTTTTTCTGCTTCCTGACGTTTATAAATCAATGTCAGCAGCTTGTTTTTTGCATCAAGTACCTTTGAGATTCGAAGCAGATCCTGTTGATTTTCATTCAGCTGTTTACGTTTTGCCTCAATTTCAATTTCGGTCAACACTTGCATAGCTTCCATTTGCTGTTTCATTTCCGAAAGTGCCTCTCTTTTCTCTTTCGCTTTTTCAAATGCAGCTTTCCCCAGGCTTCGATAGATCTGACTTCCTGTTATATCTTCCAGCAGTTTTGCCCTTTCTTTTTCATCTGATTTCAAAAAGCGGGCAAACTCACCTTGAGACAGTAAAATGGCACGTATAAATTGTTCGTAATTTAATCCAATTATTTTTTCATTGGCAGCCGGCACATCCGATTTTTTTAAATCCAGATATCTGCCATCCGGCAAAGTGGCAATGGTCATTTCGTAATGTTTGAGTGTACCGGTTCTTGCCCTGGCAATTCTCCACGTGGACCGGTATATTTTTTTATTACTCAGATATTCTACCTCGGCATAGGCTTCATCAGTATAATGTGTCATCACCGATCCGATTTTTTCGATTTCTGTACTGGTGATCTTACCGTCAAAACGTGGTATTCTGCTGAACAAGGCGAGTGTGATTATATCAAGAATGGTAGATTTTCCTGAACCGGTTGGACCGGTTATCGCAAATAATCCGGCATCGGATAAGGGAGGTAATGTAAAATCTATGTTATGTTCTCCTTTGAGCGAATGGATATTCTTGAAGTGGAGCTTTAGTATTTTCAAGTCGGCTACTTTACAGACAAAAGTAACATTTTTTAATTAATCCCATGAATACAGGAATCATTCATTATATAATGCGAAATAAATAAAATATCATATAATAAGCCAGCCCAAATCATATCTACCTGAATAATCAAAAAACTGAATTCAAAACATGTTTTTTTTCGTGTCCTTAAAGTTAGTTTAGACAGTTTTTTGTTTAGCAGCAGAAAAAATGAAATAAAAAAACCCTTAGACGATACGCTAAAGGTTTTTTATTTTATAAGGCTGATTATTTATCGTCAACCAGAGTAAATTTATGTCGTAATTGCCTTAATTCCCGGTAACTCTTTTCCTTCCAAAAACTCCAGCATTGCTCCACCACCGGTAGATACAAAACTTACCCTGTCTTCCAAACCGGATTTGTTGATCGCAGAGGCACTGTCGCCTCCGCCAATTAATGAAAATGCGCCCGCATCAGTGGCTTCTGCCAATGCTCGGGCAACAGAAAATGTTCCGGTTGCAAATTTGTCAAATTCAAATACACCCATAGGGCCATTCCATAGTATTGTTTTTGACGACTTGATGATTGCGGAAAACGCTTCTATGGTTTTAGGGCCGATGTCTAATCCCATCCATCCATCCGGAATGTGATAACTGTCAACGACCTGACTCAAGGCGTCAGGTGCAAATTTATCGGCGGCAATATTATCCGTGGGAAGATAAATAGCTGTATTATTATTTTTCGCTTTGTCAAGTATTTTTAAAGCCAGTTCAACATAATCAGGTTCAAATAACGAATTTCCGATTTTACCTCCGAGTGCCGACAAAAATGTATATGCCATACCACCACCAATAAGGATATTATCCATACTATCAATTAACCTTTCCAATAACTGAATTTTATCAGATACTTTGGCTCCACCTACTATGGCAGTAACCGGCTTCTCTGCTCCGTGGAGTAATTTTGTGGCATTTTCCACCTCGGCAGCCATCAAATATCCAAATCCTTTGTGTTCAGTATCAAAATATTTTGCTATGGTAGCAGTAGAAGCATGTTCTCTGTGTGCTGTACCAAATGCATCATTTATATAAATATTTCCATGGCGACTCAATTTTTTGGCAAATTCAGGATTTCCTTTTTCTTCTTCCGCATAAAAGCGAAGGTTTTCCAAAAGCAATATTTCACCACTTTTAAGTTGGGATGATTGTTCAAATGCGTCATCTGATATACAGTCATCAGCAAACATTATTTTTTGATCAGGAAAATATGACTGTAAAGCAGGCAGTATGTGTTTTAAGGAGTATTTTGCTTCAGGCCCACCTTTAGGTCTTCCCAGGTGACTCATTAAAACAACAGATCCCCCGTCATTCAGAATTTTTTGAATAGTAGATACCGCCGAAGATATCCTTGTATCATCCGTTACCTGAAATGTTTCATTAAGGGGAACATTGAAGTCTACCCGCATCACTACTTTGCAATTATGAAAGTTTGTGTTTTGAAAATTTATCATCGTTTTAGTTTTTAATATTCAATAAAAAAGGGCAATCCTTTCGAATCGCCCTTTTTTTATATTCTGAATTATTTTTGAATCAATCCTGCAAAATGATGCAATGTCCTCACCAACTGAGATACATAACTCATTTCATTGTCATACCAGCTAACCGTTTTTACCAACTGCACTTCGCCGTTTGTAACTACTTTTGTTTGTGTGGCATCAAACAAACTACCATAGGTTGTTCCTATAATATCACTACTAACTATTTCATCTGTATTGTATCCAAAACTTTCATTGGATGCTGCTTTCATTGCCGCATTCACTTCCTCAGCTGTTACTTTTTTACTCAATACCGTCACTAATTCTGTAAGTGAACCCGTCAGAGTAGGCACACGCTGCGCTCCACCGTCCAGTTTACCCTTTAAGCTGGGAATAACCAATCCGATAGCTTTAGCAGCTCCGGTACTGTTGGGTACGATGTTTTGCGCTGCAGCTCTGGCTCTTCTCAAATCGCCCTTGGCATGCGGAGAATCCTGCGTATTCTGATCATTAGTATATGCATGGATAGTAGACATTAATCCCGAAACGATACCATATTCTTTTTCAAGTACCTGCGCCATTGGGGCCAGACAATTGGTGGTGCAACTCGCACAACAGATGACCGTTTCACTGCCGTCCAATATGTCGTGATTTACATTGTATACAATGGTTTTTAAATCGCCTGTTGCCGGCGCAGAAATAACCACTTTTTTTGCACCCGCCGCTAAATGCGCTTCAGCTTTGGCCTTGTCAGTAAAAAATCCGGTACACTCAAGTACCACATCAACATCGTGTTTGCCCCATGGTATAAGGGATGGATCCTTTTGAGCATATACCTTTATTTCTTCACCGTTTACAAATATGCTGTCTGTTCCTGCTTTTACGTCTTCATTAAATCTGCCCTGTGCTGTATCATATTTCAGAAGATGCGCCAAAACCTGCGGACTGGTCAGGTCATTGATGGCTACAACATCGATTCCTTCCATGTTGTAAATTTGTCGGTATACCAATTTCCCGATTCTACCGAAACCATTGATAGCTATTTTTATTTTTGCCATGATTAAAATGATTTAATTATAAAACTTAGTGTAATATTAACAGTATGTAGAACTTCAGAAACAATATTTTGTAAAACTAATGAAATGATCTTGTCAAATGCTTTGGTAATATAATATCATCAGTATTGCCAAACTATATTCTGTAATGCAAAGATACATGTTTTATCCGTTGCTTTACAAAATATTTTTATAAAAAATAAAAGAGCAGAACAATAAGATTGTATCTGCTCTTTTATATGGATTATTATACTAAAGTTTTAACCCTTGATCATCATCGGCACTGAAATCGAACCACTTCCCGTTGATATTTTAACCACATACCATCCTTCAGATAAATGATTGGACTGCAAATGCACTATGTGATTGCCCTGACCAAAATATTCGCCTTTTCGCAGAGATCGCACTAAATGTCCGTTAACATCATAAATATCTATATTGACAGGCATACCTCTGTCCAGGGTAAATGTAATGTGAATGGGTAATTCACTATTACTGCTGGCTGGGTTAGGATATAAAGTAGCTTTAATTCCGGATGCAGTGGCGATTTCTGAAACATTGGTGGTATTCTGATCAAAAACTACATTTTCATCCCCTGCCTTATATGGTACATAAAGCAAAGGTAAGTAATACATTTCATCTTTGGTACCTTCACCCCAGGTCACAAATTTAGGTGGATTTGTTGGATTGGCTGGATTGTTTACAGTATTGTCGTACGTGGCAAATGCATGTATTTTACTGCCCTTTTTTGCTATTTTGTATCTGTCAAAATAATAGCCGCCTTGCCAGTTAAAATCCCAGTCATTAATTTTTATTAAGTTGGTTTTACTACCCCCTGGATTTTCAATATATACTTCCCAGTTTTTACCCAGATAATGCATATGAGGAAATATTCCCACCAGACTCACATCGAAGGGCAATGTGTAAACTCCTTCAAATTTTTTAACCTGATTCGCAGGAATAACAAAACTATTGGCACCTCCCGTAAGGTTAAATGGCAACATAATATAGTCTTTAACTGTCCGGTCAATTACTTCATTATCTTTGGCAAAAAAGATATTTACTGTCGAAGAGTCTGTTTCATTGACACTCCATGGTGCATAATGCATCTGTATCACCAGATCACTGTTTGCAGGTAGATTCTGCGCCAGACCATCTGGAAAATTCCGGGGTTTTTGACCCGGTACATAGCCAGGGAACTGATCTCTGTTTATAACTTCCGATACATTGAAATCTGGATTGTCATCTACGGAAAATCCATACTCTGGTGTATTTAGATCATACTGTCTGGCTTTTCCGCTCTGATCGGCAAAAAATAAGGCGTGGTGCACAATTTTGGTATTGCCGGGTCTCAATTCAACGGCTTTTACCTTTTTGTTTTGGGTGAGGCCGGTGGGTAATACAAAATACCGGTATTCATCTTTTCCATTTCCTTTGTGTGTGTACGCACTTTTAAAAGACAGTACTAAATCAGGTGTCCCAAGTAGTGAATTAGCCGGATATTGAGGCAAAGGCGGAATTTCATTTTCATTGCCCTTGGGTGATCCTGCATCTACCCAATCTGCAATCGATTTGATCTGAATATCGGTGAGATAATTTTCATCCAAAAACCTGGAATAGGTTGGATCCGCTTTCCATGGTGGCATAATTTTATTGCCTGTTACGTATTTTATCGTTGCGGCCCAGTTGCTGACTTCATCATACGTTGTCAGTGGCATTGGCCCAATTTCTCCTTGTCTGTGACATGAGGTACAATTTTTAAATATGATCGGCGCGATGTCTTTGGCAAAAGTTGGCTGGCAAAACAGCAATACATTAGGCATCGTCATCAGCAACAGAAATGCTATAATTCTAATCATGGTATAAAGTTTTAATTGATTGATTTTAAGGAATCGTTGAAGTTAATAAAACAGCCTGTAGGCTTTGTTTCTTTTACTACTGGTAACTGGCCTTGTATTATTGCAGTCAGTGCATTGTGCAGGTAATGGTGTTGTACAAAATGCCTGCGCTTACCTTGAGAATAAAAAAGATCATTTATAGCCCCACGGTACAGGATAGTGTTTTTTGTTTCATTATATACTACAACTTCAGGCAGTACACTGGCGTCAAATTTTTTTGTTAATGTCTTATAATAATCAGTTTTTGTTTTGAATTGAATGTCATATTTATTTTTAAAAGCTTGAATCCCTTTTGGCTTTGATGAAAAGTTGGGAAAAAGACCAAGAAAACCAATTTTTTGACCAAATTCATTGTAAATACGATTTAGCTCGGGAGCTGTTTCCTGACAGATACGGCATTCATCCAGCATAAAAATATAGACAGTAATGCTGTCAGACCCCCTTAGAAAAGACGCTAATCCTATAAGGTATGTCATAATCATTACAGTACGAATCAATTTCATCTGAACGTATTAAAAAACAAAAATACATCAAATTTACCAGAATCTGCACATTTTTTCAAACCTGGCCATAATTGAATAAAAAAAGGGTGCAAAGTTAATTTGCACCCTTTTTTTTAAGTGTTTGTATTATTCGATTCTCATCAAATATACAAAGATTCTTTTTTGAAATGTTTAACTAAAAGATAGTAAAAAATTGCTCTGTATTTGTTTCTGTTTGAAGAGCCTAAGGTGTCGATGGCGGCTTGAATCCCTTTATCCAGTTCCGGTCCATCTTTTAATCCAAGTTTTTTAACAAGAAAATTAGTTTTTACCCGGTCCATTTCAGCCTGATCGCTGGATGAAACTTTTGATGCATCCGGCAGATATATCACAGGTCCGCAACCTTTTGTTACAGCTTTCAATAAAGCACTGTCGAAAGAGATTTTTAATTCTTTCATTTCGCCTTCATACATGGCGACCATTTCATCAAACTTGCTCATTTTTTTTAATTAATTTTGTTAGGAATAATTGATTTCTTGGCGTTTATTATTTTACGTCTCTGATTAGACGAAATCCATTACAAATGTCACAAATTTTAACCACAATTAGGTTAAAATATTAAACAAAATTTAAATACATTTTTAATTTTGTATTTAAATCCAAACAAAATCCGTGATAAGTTGATTAATTGTCAAGGTCATTAAACATTTCTGACAATGGATCAGAAAAATAAAGACTATTTTCCAGAATATTTTTACCGATAACTTCTGATTCAGCTAAACCAAAAAGTACAAGCTCCATCATTGGGTTTAGTTCTTCACCATGTTTCAGATATCCTTCGGTAAACTTTTTTAAACCTGCTACTTGCAATATGTTTTTTTCAAAAATTTTATCAGAATCGTCATTTAATAATTCTAGGTTGTTTCCCGCTGCAAACCATACTTTAATTGTACCATATTCATCTTTAAGTTCCTTTTTAAGTTTTTGGTTCGGGTTTGGAAAGTGCTCCAAAAATAATTCTTTACACGACTTAAAAATCAGATTCATCGCAACATTATAAGGTCCTTCTTGCTCCCCTTCGTATACCAGTTCCACTTTACCAGTAATAGCCGGAACAATTCCCCAGAAATCAGTAATTCTGGAAATGGTTTCCTTTTCACCATTAAGCAACATCCTTCGTTCAGCGGTGCTGTACAGGTTTTCAAGCGCGGTGATACTCAATCTGGCCGAAACGCCACTTTTAGAATCTACATACTCGCTTTCCCGGGCGTTAAAACTGATCATTTCTATCAACTTGCGATGAATGTCAGGAATACGTATTTTATCTTTTTGGTCTGATTTTATTTTGGCTTCCTGAAAGGTAATGGACATCGCTGTTTCCAGGCTTCTTGGATAATGAGTAAGTATCTGACTTTCAATCCTGTCTTTCAATGGGGTAATAATACTGCCTCTGTTTGTATAATCTTCTGGGTTTGCTGTAAATACAAACGAAATATCCAATGGTAATCTGATCTTAAAGCCCCTGATTTGCAGATCACCTTCCTGAAGGATATTGAATAACGATACCTGGATTCTGGCCTGTAAATCAGGTAATTCATTAATCACGAAAATGGAACGGTGGGCACGGGGTATCAGGCCAAAGTGAATGACCCTTTCATCTGAATAGGGAAGCTTAAGGGTTGCGGCTATGATTGGATCCACATCTCCTATCAGGTCTGCGATACTTACATCAGGTGTGGCCAGCTTTTCAACATATCTTTCTGATCTGTGCATCCAGGTCACAGGGGTCAGATCTCCGTGCTCCTGAATTAAATCTAAGGCAAACCTGGATATTGGGAACATCGGATCATCATTCAGGGCAGATCCTTGAACTACAGGAATATATTCATCCAGAAGCGTGGTTAATAATCGCGCTATTCTCGTTTTAGCCTGCCCGCGTAATCCCAGCAATAGTATATTATGCCCTGATAATACAGCCCTTTCAATATCAGGTAATACAGTATCGTCAAAACCAAGTATGCCTTCAAATACCTTTTCCTTGTTCCTGATTTTATTGATCAGGTTGTCCCGCATTTCCTGTTTTATTGACTTAGGCACATACGTGGATGCCTTAAGTTGTCCGAGTGTTTTTATGTCAGCTATATTCAAAGATGTAATTGAATTTATTTGAAGTGATGAAAAAGGTAACAGAAATTAAATCATATAGTTTATAAGAAAAAACAGGATTAGGTAAATCCACAGCCCATCCAGAAAGTGCCAGTAGATATTCAGGAGATTAAGTTCTCTCTTTTTATCAGGATCACTGAAATAGACCAGAACAGTAACAGGATCCCTCATTCTTTTATGAGCATTTCTGATGAAATAAATTAAAAATGGAATACCACATGCCAGATGCGCAAAGTGAAGCCCTGAAATCAGATACATATACGATGCTAAGGTATTGTACGTAAGTCCGATATTGGCAGCCTTCAATTGATTCCATGCCAGAATCTGCATGCAAAGAAAGAATATTGTAAGCAAAAGGGTGATCCAAAGTGACACTTTAAACATAATTGTATCATCTGATTCATATCTTTTTTTTGCATAAATAAGGGTGATGCTACTGGCTATTATTATTATAGTGTTAAAATAAAATAAGGTAGGCAATACTATGGGCGCAATTCCTTGCTGTACTCGATTGTAAATATATGCGCCGGTAAATCCCAAAAATAGAGTTGAAATACCGGCTATAAGCAAAGTTATAATAATGTAATAAGGATGGATCAGATACTTTCTGTTCGAAACCATAATTCAATTATTTGGAAATTAACCAATTACTGATTAAAAGGTTTTAAATCGTTACCAATAATGACACAAAGTTTTTAAATGATGTATGCCAGGGTATAATTTTGCAATAATCTAATATTTCTCCTTTAACAGGAATTTTAATTTTTAGTGGGCTTAAATTGAATAGAATTGATACTTTTATAAAACGATAAGGTTTGTTTTTTGTTAAATCCTTGCAAAATGCAGAAATTTAGAGAACATATATATGCCTAATCAGACTTCACAACATATTTTGAATACCTCAGCCACTTTACTTGGCTTTTGTTTATTTGTCATCACTTCAATACATATTTCTAATCAGACAGAGATTTTTATTATTGACGAATTAACATCTATTGTATCAGTATTCCTTACATTTTCATGCATTTTTTCTTTTATTTCAATCAGGACAGTTTCTGAAAAAATAGAAAGGAAATATGAACAGATTGCTGAATATTTATTTCTGTTTTCCCTTTTTGGTATTCTGATCATTATTCTGTTAATAACTTTGAATTTAGTACAATAATGTAATGACATTTTTAATTTAAATTTTTGGTCTGCTTTCTAAAAAATGAAATTTCCATTGCCGGTTTAATAATTTGATTGTTCTTTGCAATGGTCAAAAGTTAATTTCCGTTTTGAAATAATTTACCATAATGAGCAGAACTAACAGTTTTTTTTTGAGAATTGAATTTTTCCAGTCAATACAGGTCAGATTAACAGTTGTTTAATTTTAAAAATGGTCAGGTTTAACCTCTGCCTGACTTTGTTACACTCCGACTGGAAAATAATAATAAAAAAAAACCGGGCAGAGAACTGACCGGTCTTAAATCCGTACTAATGTTTAAAAATAAATTTTTCGGCGCGTACAAAATGATATATATCAAATAAGATACCATTTATTAATGGAATACCGGCTTCTACACTTTACCATTTAATTATGCACATATTTTATTTAAAACAACAGCTTAACTTGTTAACTTTTATCAATTTTTATTTTGTTTAAAAATTCATCAATTCTATGTTTTTGCTTTAAATGATGCCTTAAATGAATTTCTGCATATTGAAGCCATTCTGCTGCAGTAAAGTATCCAAAGCCTGGATGTTTCATTTTACCTTGTCTTGCTTCCATAGTTATTTGGCTGGCAACCATAATTATTTTTGATTTTAATTGAAATAAAGCGTCTTGAAGCTTATTCTTGGATTCAGGTTGAGGTATATTTATGTGTCTTGGATCCCCCGCTATCCTGTCCTCAGGAAATTCATTATTTTCAAAAAGGGCGCTGGCAGCAGTGGTCCTTTTTTTATTTGAAAAGCGAGAATGGTTGTTACATGCTGTAATCTGCTGTAAATAAAAATCGGTTTCTTCAATTAAATGCATATACACCTGGCCCAATGACCAACTTTCAGCATCAGGGTTTTGAATTAACTCAGAATAGGTGTACTTCTCCAGTTGGTCCAGCCATAGGTCAATGCTATTTTGAAATGCAGATATCAATTTTTGTTGATTTATAATCTGGTTCATTTTTATGTTTTTTCAATAATTTGCAATGTAAAAATAAAGGTAGTTATGGTAAATATTGTTAATAAATATTTACTCCTTTCATTAATAAAAGTAAAGAAGGGTTTTTAGTCAGCTATAATTAATATCTATTCTTAAATTCCTTTGCTTTTTAAAATAAAGACAGTTTTATGGAAGAATTTCTTATTTTTAGTATAATTTTAAATACAAAAGAACCTTTTTGCAAACCTTTTTTAAATTGTCCTTAGTGGACTTGCCAGACTTTGTGAATTCATAATAATTTTTATTATCATCGAAATCACCAGCTTTTCAAAATTAAACCGAATGGGGCGTGACTTGTCATTTTGATTCAGATTAATCTTTTGAAAAGTAAACAGGTGCCACGGTTGTTTAACTTGTTTAAAACAAATCATCGGCTTTCATTTTTTGTATCAAGCTATTTTTTATATTTGAATAAATGAGTTTTGATAATATTATTCATTTTCAAACCTTAGTTCAAAGCGGGATGAAATATATTTATATTCCATCTCGCTATCTTTTTTGGCTAAGCCAAACTATCCTTTTAATTCTTCCGGATAAAATAGTCTTTGACCTAATTCCGGAAAACGTATCCAACCGGTGAGTCCGATTACAATTCCAATAAGAATATTAGTGTAAATTGGCATTCCTGAGGGTAAATGCGCCATTATTGTCCCACCCATATACCCAATTAATAATACCGTACCTAATACCCCTGTTCGTGGTATGACGAAAAGAACGGCACATAATAGTTCTGTAAGCCCAATTGCAATCCTGTGACTATCATCAAGCCCCATGTCACTAAATCCTTTTAATACCTCTGCACTTCCCACCAATTTGAATAAGGCGCTGGTGACAAACATTAAGGCAAGGACCCCTGTAAGCCCCCAACCAATCATTTTTTTTGTTCGTAAATTCATTGATTAATTTTTTTGATTTTAAATATTTCTTCAAAATTAAATTTTATTGCTTATATTTATTATCTATGGTTAAATATTTATTTATTTATTTTTAATTTTATATTTAAATCTAAATTGTGCACTTTAGAACTATTAAATCATCTATTGACATTTTTAATTTGGAGCATAAAAATTTAACTTATTTTATATAACATGGATTTCGTAATAGTACTTTATATTGAGAGTATAATTACCAATAAACCTGCATCTTGAATTCAAACAGCATAGCATCACCATAGATTTTGGAATCTAGGACATCTATGCAAAAGTTGTGATTTAGTTAAAACCAGGGATAAAATTTAGAATCATAATTCGGAGTAAGGTGAATTTGGGTAAAGTTAATTTTTAAACTATATTTTTAGTAACATGTTTTCTGTGTATTTAATTAGCTTACTTATAAAGAATCTATATTTAAATGGTGCAATTTTATTTTTTTATGTTCCGAATTGAATATATGAAAAGATAATATAACTCATTAATAAATCAACTGAAAGTGAACGGTTAGGTTAGCTTGTTTTTTTCAGGTACATTTAAATAATATTTAAAAATATATTAATTTAGCGTCAAATTGACAATAAGCTTAACTTTTATACATTTTTAAACTTCTGTTCATGTTTGAAAAGACCCACATTTTTAAATCCCTCATCATTGTTTTTTTGCTTTTTTATATAGGTGAAGGGAGATCGCAAAATGCAGTGGTTGGTCCGGCATTTTCAACAGGCTGGGGTGGAAGTAATTGCCCGACAGGCAATGGTGGATTTAATTATATGACCAATAGTTATGGAGGTTCTTTTATCGGAGAATTTTTGCCTAACAACACCGGCGAACAGTATTTTAGGTTAGCCATTGACTGGAGTGGTACTACCGCACAACGTACCATAACCATAGGTTCTGATGTGGCAGTATCTCCAAATACAACTTACGTATTAAATAGCAATTGCACCACTTCCGGTGCAATGAAGATTACTGTTCCTGCCCTTTCCAATAGATATGTTTTTAAAACGAAAAATGCAGGAATAAATCCATCCGGTAACTTCATCTTTTTTGAAGTACAGGGACAGGTGCATTTTGCTTCGATGGTCTCTCAGTTGCCTGCTTCCACGGGGGTAACCTCCTCCTCGCCGGTCACTGTTACATCCACAACGAGTGGCAATTTGAATGTTGGTCAGGGTATATATTTAAGATACACGACCAATAATTGGTCTTCTTCTGTCGTTTTAGGAATGTCAGGCAGTGGGACCGTTTATACCGCACAGATACCTGCACAACCCGCTGGAACAACGGTCAGATATTATGTATTTACTTCAGGCAATAATTTAACCATCGATCACAATAATGCCGATTGGTATACTATTAATGCCAATACCAATAACGGTACAAATTATTCATTCACAGTATTAAATGGAACTTCTGTAGTTTCTGTTAGCCCCGTTTTACCAACAGATAATGTGCCGGTTACAGTAAGTTTTGATGCATCGTCAACTGCATTGGCAGGTGCTACTAAAGTCTATATGCATGCAGGCGTTTCTACTAGCCAAACATCCCCCACTTCATTTAATTATACCAAAGGTAATTGGGGACAGGACGATGGTGTTGGTCAAATGACAAACATAGGAGGAAATAATTGGCAAATTACTTTAAATTCGGGATTGAGAAATTATTTTGTTGTGCCCTCTGACAAAGATATTTTTGGACTTAATTTTCTTTTCAGAAATGCAAACGGAACACAAAAAGAAGATAACAGTGGTGCTAATTTTTATAATGCAGTTAACCCGGGCAATTATTTTAATATTACCTTCCCTTCCACTAATGTATTTTTTACGCCGGTAGGTCAGCCTTTTAATCATACTGCAGTAGCCAATACCGCACCCGATACATGGACTTTAAAAGAAATTGATCCCGTTACCGGAAATGATATTTCGACCATTATTGTTGTCAGTGGCGGAATGTCTTTTTTACATGCCTTAACCATGACCGATACAAATTTGAGGAAATTTAAACTTTCAGCAGATTTTGCTGGAACTGTAAAATCAAAAACATTTTCAGTCGTAGGTTACAATCCGATAAATGAAGCACCCAGACCTGTATGGACTAAACCCGGCATCAATTATCACCCCAATGACCCCACTAAAGTGACGCTGGTATTACATGCTCCAACATATACAAGATATAAAAAAGGTACGGGCACAGTGACAGGCACTGGTAATACCGGTGCTAAAAACACAGTTTATGTAATTGGAGATTTTAATAATTGGACACCATCAGAGCCATATAAAATGTCCAGAGATAGGGATGGATGGAACGGAACCGTAGATTCTGACAATGACAATGACAGAGGTGATTATTGGTGGTTGGAACTTTCTGGCCTCACTCCCGGGCAGGAATATGTATTTCAATATTTAATTGATGGAAATTTGCAGGTCGCTGACCCTTATACCCTGAAAGTTTCGGACCCCGATGATTGGCAGATATCTCCGGCAGTTTATCCAGGCCTGATAACTTACAGGCCTCAGGCTTCAGGTAGGGCCGCTGTTTTACAAACCAATCAGGGAAGCTTTGTTTGGTCGGCTGAACCATTCTCCAAACCAACAATTAATAATCTTAATATTTATGAACTACATTTTCGGGATTTTACAGAAGAAGGGACCTATAACGCAGCAATCGAAAAGTTGGATTATCTTAAAGGACTTGGTGTCAATGCCATTCATGTGATGCCGGTTTCGGAGTTTGAAGGCAATTCAAGCTGGGGCTATAATCCAAATTTTTACTTTGCTCCAGATAAAGCTTATGGAACTGCAAATGACCTTAAAAAATTTATTGACGAATGTCATATTCGGAAAATCCAGGTTTTTAATGACATCGTTCTGAATCATGCATTTTATTCGAATGTCATGGCTGCCATGTACTGGAACACTGCATTGAATCGGCCGGCAGATGATAACCCATGGTTTAATGCAGAGCATAAAATGATTGCAGATCCGGGAGGCTGGTGGGGGGCAGACTGGAACCACGAGAGCGAACATACCCAAAATATGGTGGATAGAATTCTTGATTTTTGGTTGCAGGAGTTTAAATTTGACGGATTCAGGTTTGATTTTACTAAGGGTTTCGGCCAAACTGCCCAGGATCCCTCAGACCCTTGGGCCAGCTCTTATGATCAGGATAGAATTGATTTGCTCTTGCGAATATCAAATGGTATGAAAACCAGAAACCCGGGATCCGTAGTGATATTTGAGCATTTGGCCTGGGCTAGCGAAGATAAATATATTTCTGATACAGGAGGTATACTAATGTGGAGTGGAGTAGGGCATCACAACGATATGAAGGCGTTTATTCTCGGCTACAACACCGATAATACAAATATTTATGATTCCGGAGTATTTAATGCCCCTTCACGAAATTTTAATTATGCCAATTGGATGTCCTATGGAGAAAGCCATGATGAAGAAAGGCTTGGATATGAACTGATGCAATATTTTAACGGCATTAAAAACACAAGCAACATGATTGATCGGCTTAAAATTGCTTATGGTTTTAATCTTTTACTCCCTGGTCCGAGAATGATATGGGAGTTTGGGGAATTAGGCTACGATGTTAGCATTGATTTTAATGGAAGAACAGGGGAAAAACCGGTACATTGGGAATATTATGATGATACCAAAAGAAAAGAACTGTACACCCTCATTTCTCGTATTTTTAAAATTAAAAATAAACATAATATTTTTGCAACAACACCGGATTATGGAAATATTGGATTGGGAGCTGGAAATATAAGTCAGCCGAGAGTCATGCGTTTATCTTCAGGTACAGGATCAACAGCTAAACATGTAATTATCGTGGCTAATCTGGATCCTGGAGCAGCACACGATGTATTTCCGCAATACGATGTTACGGGAACCTGGTACAAATACAATGGTACAGCAGCAGTAGATGGTACCACCTTCAATGTTACCAATACAGGCAGTGCCTACACGCTGCAGCCCTCTGAAATGTTGTTATTTACGAATTTTCAAATAGACACTTGTACCGATGTCAGAAATACAGCGGATTCAGGTTTATTTTCTTTGAGAGATGCTATCAATTGCGCTCCGGAAGGGGGAAAGGTGCAAATTGAATATCCCGTTTTTAACCAGACAATCGTTCTGACCACACCAATTAACATTGACAAAAACATTGCTATTTCTGGTTTCCCATCAAAAAATGTGACAGTAAGCGGTGCAGGGTTCTTAGGTAGTGTTTTCAGCATTGCTCCCGGTAAATCAGTAACCTTGAATGGTTTTAGAATTAATTGTTCTCAGGGTGGAAATAATGGCCGCTGCCTGTTGAATCAGGGTATTCTTACACTGGACAACATGGAATTGAAAGATATAAACGGCAGCATAGGGGGTAGTTCCCTTTTTAATAGTGGTACAGGTACGGTGACTTTTGAAAATTTGGTTCGAATTCATAAGTAAAACTAGCTTTGGTGTATCTTTGCTTTTTAATACAAAATATTTAAAAAGTGAAAATTATTTGCATTGGCCGAAATTATGCTGACCACGCTAAGGAACTAAACAATCCTGTTCCTCAGTCCCCTCTTGTTTTTATGAAACCCTCAACGGCCCTACTTATGGATGCCAAACCATTTTATCATCCCGATTTCAGTCATGACATTCATTATGAACTGGAAGTGATTATTAAAATCTGCAAAAATGGGAAAGCCATATCTGAGAAATTTGCAGGGAGTTATTACAATCAGATTGGTTTGGGTATCGATTTTACAGCAAGAGATTTACAGGAAAATTGTAAAAAAAATGGACACCCGTGGGAAATTGCAAAAGCGTTTGACCATGCTGCGGTGGTAGGTGATTTTATAGATAAATCTTCACTGGATACAAAAAACATCTCTTTCCAGCTTTTAAAAAACGGAAATGTAGTCCAGGATGGAAATACCAAAGATCTGATTTTTGATTTTGAGTACCTGATAAGTTATATTTCAAAGTTTTTTACCTTACAAACAGGAGACCTCATTTATACGGGAACACCCGCTGGTGTCGGAAAAATTTCAACCGGAGAGGTATATACCGGAATATTGGAAGGACAAAAATTGCTGGAATGCAAAATAAAATAAGGTTCTGCATTTAAAGTTGCTGTTAAATACTCAGATAAATAGGAATTTAAGCGCTTATTGCAAAAAATCTTTTGTTAATTTGAATAAACGTATAAAATAAATCCATATTGGTTTGGTGAAAGCTTATGATAATACTTACTTTTGCCAATATTTAGGTTTAATCCATTTATTACATTAAAAAGAACAACATGCCCTATTTATTCACCTCAGAGTCTGTATCAGAAGGCCACCCGGATAAAGTTGCAGATCAGATTTCAGATGCTCTTATTGATCATTTTCTCGCTTTTGACCCGAATTCAAAAGTGGCTTGTGAAACATTAGTGACTACAGGCCAGGTGATTCTGGCAGGTGAGGTTAAATCTCATACTTATCTGGATGTTCAGCAGATTGCCCGGGATGTAATACGGAAGATCGGCTACACAAAAAGTGAATATATGTTTGAAGCAAATTCATGTGGTGTCCTTTCTGCTATTCACGAACAATCAGCTGATATCAATCAGGGTGTAGAAAGAGCCAATAAGGAAGAACAAGGCGCAGGAGATCAGGGAATGATGTTTGGATATGCAACAAATGAGACAGATAATTATATGCCTCTGGCCCTGGATATTGCACATGCCCTGTTAATCGAACTGGCCAATATCAGAAGAGAAAATAATGAAATTACCTACCTCAGACCGGATGCCAAATCTCAGGTCACACTGGAATATTCTGATGACAACAAACCGGTTCGCATCGATGCAATCGTGGTTTCCACGCAACACGATGAATTTGCAGGGGAAGCAGAAATGTTGGCTAAAATAAAACATGATATTATTTCTATTCTAATTCCTAGAATAAAAGCCAAATATCCCCAATATGCACACTTTTTTAATGATCAGATTAAATACCACATCAACCCAACAGGCAAATTTGTGATTGGTGGCCCACACGGAGATACGGGTTTAACAGGTCGAAAAATTATTGTGGATACTTATGGAGGTAAAGGGGCACACGGAGGTGGGGCTTTTTCAGGAAAAGATCCCAGCAAGGTGGATAGAAGCGCCGCTTATGCTACACGACATATTGCTAAAAATCTTGTTGCCGCTGGATTATGCGATGAAGTTTTGGTGCAGGTATCTTATGCCATTGGTGTGGCCAAACCTACTTCTGTTAATGTAAATACATATAGAACATGCAAATTGCCAATGTCTGACGGTGAAATTAGTAAAGTGGTAGAATCAATTTTTGATATGAGACCTTACTTTATCGAACAACGTCTGAAATTAAGAAATCCAATTTATAGTGAAACAGCTGCTTACGGACATATGGGAAGATCACCGGAAGTGGTTAATAAAACATTCCGTTCACCCGGAGGCGATGCAAAGTCAATGACTGTTGAAACCTTCACTTGGGAAAAGCTGGATTACGTAGATAAAATTAAAGCAGCTTTTAATTTAAAATAATATATTTTAACTTCTAACCAAAGAGGGCTCTGATAACTATCGTTTTCAGGGCCTTTTCTTTTTTCAAGGTGGCTTACGTAATCTTTTTTATAACTTAAACTGTTTGACAACACGATTATTTTAAGTGATTATTATAAAATATTCCTTTCAATGCTTATTTTCGTTTTACCATAACTGATGAATCATGGAAGATCAAACACCAGCCACTGAAAATAAAAATTTTAAATTTAAAGAATTAAGGGTTTATTCTTCCACGGAATGGCTGGCAGATAACAAAAAAAAATACCGGCAGGTATTTGACAGATTTGAAACATCATACATTTATGCCGAGTTGTCCTTCTACAACAAACTTTTTGATCGTGATGTATGGGAAGTGGATATTGAATTACGATGCTATGAGATTAAAAACAGCAAAAAACAGATTTGTACACTTGATTTTAAAAAGAAAATAAGCAAATTTGACAATATTGTTTTTATTAGGGAAGGGTGGGGCAATAAAAAAGAAGGGTCTTTCTGGAAAAAAGGTACCTATTATTGGGAAGCCTGGATGGATGGAGAAAAAGTAAGTACAAAGTACTTTTATGTGGAAGATGTCGGAAATGTTTTACAAAACCAGTCTGAAAATCCATATGTCTCCTTGTATTCGCTCAAATTATATGAGGGACAATACGACGATGTGATGGAAGAAGACCGAATTTATATGACCATGTTCTCCAGTGAAGAATCCAGATATATTTATTCAGAAATATTTTTAAACAATAAAATAAATGAAGATAACTGGCATTGTGAACTTTTTATAAAATTTTATAACGAGGGACGCGAATTGAAAGGCCAGGTAACTCGGCTTCAAAATGTTAAAAAAGAAGACGAACTGATTAAAATAACAGCGGGTTGGGGCGCCAATACAAAAGGGTCGTGGAAAGAAGGGAGGTATAGCATCGAAGTCATATTCATGGACAAGTTGATGGCTGTAGTGTACTTTAATGTTGGAGAAGAATTTTTGGAAGGACATGCCGATATACAATTGCCGGATAACAACTGGGCACTGATTTCAGAAGAAAATGCAACAAAAGAAAGTTTTGCCGAAGTATTTGGTAAACTCAATGCCTTGGTTGGTTTGGAAGAAATTAAAAAAAAGGTGATGGAGCATGCGCGTTATCTTGAATTTTTACAGATACGAAAAGATAAAGGGTTTAAAGAAACAGAAAAAATTAACATACATTCAGTCTTTACCGGGAATCCGGGAACCGGCAAAACCACAGTGGCCAAGATGATGGGGCAACTCTATAAAAAAATGGGATTGCTCAGCAAAGGTCATGTGACAGAAGTAGACAGGGTTGACCTCGTAGGTGAATATATCGGACAAACCGCACCAAAAGCCAGAGAAGTCATAGAAAAAGCCAGAGGCGGTGTTTTATTTATAGATGAAGCCTATGCGTTGGCCAGAGCAAACGACGATTCAAAGGACTTTGGAAGAGAAGTAATTGAGATTCTGGTTAAGGAAATGTCGAATGGCAAAGGAGATCTGGCAGTTATTGTTGCAGGTTATCCTAAGGAAATGAAACACTTCATCCAGTCAAATCCCGGGCTGAGATCTAGATTTAAACATTTTTTTGAATTTCCGGACTACATGCCGCAGGACCTTATTGAAATAGCCCAAAAATCTGCCGTTTCTAGGGAAATCAGTTTTTCACCTGAAAGCTTCACTGTGTTAAAGGAAATAATTACTTCTGCTTTCAGAGACAGGGATAAGTCATTTGGAAATGCCAGATTTGTTCAGGATTTACTGGATAAAGCTAAGTTAAATATGGCGCTAAGAATTATGTCGAGAAAAAATCCGGCCAGGCTTTCCAGGGATGAGTTGTCAGAAATTCATGTGGCTGATGTGATTGCTCTAAAACCCAAAGTACAGGTCATACTACCTGAAATACCTATTGACCATATGATGTTGGATAGTGCATTGGCAGACCTCGATAAATTAATTGGTATCGAAAATATTAAAACCCAGATCAACGAGATGGTCAGTCTGGTTAGTTATTACAGGGAAGCCGGTAAAAATGTTTTGTCGAATTTTTCACTGCATACAGTTTTGGTAGGTAATCCGGGTACAGGCAAAACAACCGTAGCCAGAATTTTAGCCAGAATCTATAAAGCATTAGGCATTTTGGAACGCGGCCATATTGTTGAGACAGACAGACAAGGTTTGGTCGCCGGTTTTGTAGGACAAACAGCCATTAAAACAAGTGAAAAAATTGATGAAGCGCTGGGTGGAGTACTGTTTATAGATGAAGCTTATGCATTGAGCAATTTTAATGGACTACAGGGGGATTTTGGAAATGAGTCTATCCAAACTATTTTAAAGAAAATGGAAGATCTGAGGGGGCAATTTTTTATCATAGTGGCAGGTTATCCTGAAAATATGGAAATTTTTCTGAAAGCAAATCCGGGATTAAGTTCCAGGTTTGATAAAACGCTGCGCTTTAATGATTATACGCCCGAACAATTGGAAGAAATTGCCATAAGTATTGCAGAAACTGAGGGTTATAGATTTTCACCTAAAAGTAAGACATTGTTAAAATCCATCATGGAAGAACTATACCAAAAAAGAGATAAGTATTTTGGCAACGCGCGGACAGTCAGGAAATTAATTTTCGAGATGATTAAAAATCAAAACCTGAGAATGTCGGAAATTTTACCTGTGAACAGGAAAAAGACCATGTCCAATGTTATTTTACCTGAAGATTTATCGACCATTGCCGGAATTCAGGATGCTGAAATAATAGCCAAAAAATCAATAGGTTTCAGAAGTGGTGATAATTAATTAATAAAAGGGTATATTCTTTTTCATCCTGTGAAATTTAACATTTTTACTCGTACTGGTTAGGGTTTTATTTTTTGTTTCTTCCCTCGGACTCACTTCCTCAAACAATTACGGATCAGATATTTTAGCAATAAATTTCTGATGTGAATTTCAGATTTCATTAATCTGTTTGACCCAAAAAAATAAGCCTTGTCCCGAGGTTGTCCCGAGGTTATGCCAACCCATCCTTCTGGATAAGCACTTGATAACCCCCGGCATCCCTATGGACACCTTATGCATCTTTAACCTCAAATTACCCTGTTTCCTTGTTTACATGTACCTGTCCGATGTGGCTTGGTCCTCATATTACTCAAAGCACTGTAATTTTACTTAATCCCGGATAATGTGTTAGAATTTTTTACAATAGAAAACAGATCAAAATGATATCTCCTGGAATCAAATTCTACCCAAATTCACCCCCAAATTCCCAATATTTTCCTTTTTTCATAATTTACACATAATCAACCCCTTATATAGGGTTGTCCCGAGGTTGTCCCGACGTTGTGCCGACCCATCCTTATGGATAAGCTATGGATAACTTATGGATAACCTATGGATAACTTATGAATGACTGTTCACTTAGGAATTTCCATCAAATGCCATCTCCTTTGTTTTTTGAGGGAATATTTCAGAATTGTGGTCAGGCATGTTTTTTTTACCCTAAACTCCCAAATTGTACCATACGAAAGATTACGAAATGAAAGCAAAGCGATTTAATTTACACAAAGTAGCTTTAATTTAATGAAAATATGACCAATTGATGGTTTTCGATTATCTCTTTTTAAAAGTTGAACTATTTTATTTTCTTTATCCTGTTGGCCTATTTCGGGTTTATACAATTCAGAAATAGAATGATTCTAAATTGCAAATCCTGGAGCTTTATAAAAAACCATTTTTTAAATTTCAGGTTTTTTATTAAAATGAGTTAAATATGATAGATTTAAGTGTGAAAATTCAGGAAGCGCTCAACGATCAGATAAGATGCGAAGCATATGCTTCAAATTTTTATCTGGCACTGGCTTATTGGTGCGATGAACAGGCGTTGGAAGGTTGTAAAAAATTTTTTATGAGGCAGGCAGATGAGGAGCGGATGCACATGCTTAAAATTTATGATTACATGAGTGAATCTGGTGTTCACCCCCAAACTCCTGCGATAGCGCAGCCCCCACTCACTTATGAAAGCATTCAGAACGCTTTTAAAAAAGTATTTGATCAGGAAAGAAGCGTGACGCAGTCTATACACAATTTATTGGCTTTGGCTCAATCAGAAAATGATTTTAATACCCAGCAATTTTTGCAGTGGTATGTAGATGAACAAAGGGAGGAGGAAGCAGTAATCAGAACTATTCTGGACCGCATTAAAATAATTGGGGAAGGAGGGCAAAGTCTGTACTACATTGACAAGGAAGTGGAAAAAATTAATATCCAGGTTATGGCAGCAGAAGCAGCTCAGGAAGCCTGAATACTTGGGTAAGTCGAACTTCTTTTTATCTTTGTGCTAAAGAACAAAAATAAATATGAAGCACCTCATTGCCCCATCAGTTTTATCCGCAGACTTTGGTCATTTGACATCAGACTTGCAAATGATTAACCAATCTGATGCAGATTGGTTACATGTGGACGTAATGGACGGTATGTTTGTTCCCAATATCTCGTTTGGTCCGGATATCATCAAAGTGATGAAAAAACACTGCACAAAACCATTGGATGTTCATTTAATGGTTGAAAAACCCGATCGGTATATTCAGGTATTCAGAGATGCAGGCGCAGACCATATCAGCGTGCATTTTGAAGCATGTATTCATCTTCATCGAACTATACAACAAATCAAATTATCAGGGGCTAAAGCTGGCGTTGCATTAAATCCACATACTCCGGTTTCTTTGCTGGAAGACATTCTGGAAGATTTGGATATCGTTATTTTAATGAGTGTGAACCCCGGATTTGGTGGACAAAAATTTATTTACCAGACTTTAAATAAAATTAAAACCCTCAAAGAAATGATTGTGGTTAGGAACCTGCATACACAAATTGAAATAGATGGCGGTGTAGGTCTGCATAATGCTGAATCTATTCTTCAGGCAGGCGCAGATGTTCTCGTGGCCGGAAATAGTGTCTTTACAGCAGAAAATCCCACTTTAGCTATTTATAGTTTGAAAAATCTGGGCGTTAAAGGATTATATGCCTGATTTTGTACCCGAATGAATACTAAACGTCAGTATATTCCGTTTTTATGCTTAACCCTGATCTAACTATGCATTTTAAAAGCATTTTACTCACATTTTTATTGCTCCCATTTTCTCAGATATTGTTTTCTCAGACCAGTGTCATATTTGGTATTGTCAAAGATATTGATTCGAATCTAGGTATTGATTTTGCTACTGTATTTGTAGATGGCGCTTCAGTGGCTACCGAAACGGATAACAATGGAATATACAGAATTCAGGTCGAATCAAATAAAAAAATTACGTTAAAAGTTTCAAGATTAGGATACAGCGACATCAGTGTCAATGTGGAGGCAATGGCTGAAGGTCAAAAGAGGAATATCAACATTAAAATGGTACCAAAGTCTTCTGATCTCGAGATCGTAGTCCGGGCTGGAAAAATTGAAGATGTTGGAATGGTCCGGGAAGAAGTAACTGAACTGAAGATTTTACCCACTGCTTCCGGCAATTTTGAAAGCGTTTTGCCCCATATTGCTTTGGGCGTAAGCGCAGGGGCGGGTGGTGAGTTAACATCTCAATACAACGTTAGAGGCGGAAACTACGATGAGAACCTGATTTATGTCAATGATTTCGAGATTTTTAGACCACAGCTGATCAGAAGCGGTCAGCAGGAAGGACTGAGTTTTCCAAACATAGATATGATCCGGGATCTGGAATTTTCCTCCGGCGGATTTGAAAGCAAATACGGCGATAAAATGTCCTCAGTGCTGGATATCAGATATAAAAGACCGGAAGACTTCAGATCAAGCTTTACGGCAAGCTTATTAGGGGCTTCTTTTCATTTCGAAGGCAGTAAACGTCTTGGAGCCAACGCCTATAATAAATTCAGATATCTGGTAGGGGCCCGGTATAAGACGAATGCATACCTGCTTGGAAGTTCAGATATTAAAGGAGAATATGTTCCCTCATTTACAGATATTCAGGCTTATTTGAGTTATGAGATCACGAAAGAATTACAAATTGGCTTAATTACCAATTACAATGGCAGCCATTACAATTTTCAGCCCTCATCAGGAAAAAGCAAAAAGGGAACAATTGATTTCCAGCTTGAATTGAATACTTTGTTTGAAGGTCAGGAAAGCGACAATTTTGTATATGGTATGGGGGGCTTATCCTTAACTTACGTGCCTCAAAAAAACAAAAATCCACTTTATATGAAATTACTGGCCTCTTCTTACTCGGCATCAGAAGAGGAAAAATTTGATATCTTGGGTTATTACAGGCTTTCTCAAATTGAAACTTCCCTTGGTGAAAATACAGGTCAGGAAATTGCAGTATTGGGAACAGGAACTCAACATACATATACCAGAAATTTTTTGTTTAACAATATTCATAACATTGAATATAAAGGTGGGATGGAAATTCAAACCGGTACAGAAAAGGACAAGCCCCGGCTTCACTTTATTCAATGGGGCCTAAAGTACCAGTCAGAGCAGTTTGATGATAAAATCAATGAATGGGAAAGGCTTGACTCAGCTGGATATTCTTTGCCATATGGTCAGAATGAAGTCCAGCTTTCAAAAGTATTAAAATCAGAGCATCTGATTAGAAATGATAGAATCCAGGCTTATTTTCAGGATGGCTATTCTGTCAAAAGTTTAAATCATGAGTTTAAACTGACAGCAGGCTTGCGTACCACTTATAGGTCGCTGAGTGGAGAAGTTTTTTTTAGCCCAAGGCTACAGCTTATGTACAAACCGTTGGCCTGGAGCCAGGATGTTTCGTTTAAACTATCGGGTGGAATCTATAATCAGTTACCACTGTACCGGGAGATGAGACGGCCGGATGGCACCATCAACACAGACCTTAAATCTCAAAAATCAATCCACCTGGTAGCTGGTATATCTTATGATTTTACATGGGAAAAAGTGAGCAATCGGCCATTTCGTATTATATCCGAAGTGTATTATAAAAAGCTGACCGATATGGTTTCTTACGATCTGGATAATGTCAGGATAAGATATGCTGGAGAAAACAACAGTACCGGCTATATCATGGGTTGGGACTTTCGAATCAATGGTGAATTTGTCCCTGGAGCTGAATCATGGATTAACTTGTCTTTTCTTTCTGCAAGAGAAAGTTTGAATGGGGTGAACCACCTGAGATATGAAATCATAGATTCGGTTCGTGTGCCGGTGGTCGTAAGCTCAGTTCCACGACCTACAGACCAGTTGATGACTTTAAATATGTTTTTTCAGGACTATTTGCCAAAAAATGAAAACGTAAAAGTTAATTTGAATTTTTCTGTCGGTACTGGACTACCATATGGACCCAGAATAAATAATATTGAGTTTAGAAATTTTTTCAGATTAAAACCTTATCACCGCATCGACGTCGGCTTTTCATTCCAGCTTTGGAAGGCAGAATGGAAAAAAAGAAAACCCCACCATCCCCTGAGATTTGCACAAAACAGCTGGATTAGTTTCGAAGCATTTAACTTGTTGCAAATTTCTAATCAGGCTTCCGTAAACTGGATTAAAACACTTACAAATCAGGAATATGCACTGCCAAATAATTTGACAGGTAGAAGACTTAATGTACGTTTTAGGATTGATTTCTAAAATCGTGTCTTTTATTTTAAGGGGAAAATATTATTTTTGAGATTTAAAATTCACTTAAGTTTTATGCAGCAAAATAGATTGATTGCAATTTTGGCTTTTATGGTATTGAACATATTTTTTTCCAACGCCCAGCCTTGGGTTTCTTGGGAAGATTCAGCCTCTCAGAATTTTTACAAAATACAGAGTTCATTCAATGCTTACTGGGCTAATAAAAAAATAGGCAGGTCAAAAGGGTGGAAACAATTCAAGCGATGGGAATGGTACTGGCAAAACAGAGTCTTCGAAGATGGAAGTTTTCCGAATGCCGGATTGGCTTTAGAACAATTTAATTTATATAAAAAAAATAAAAACAAAGGCAATAGGAGTGTGTTGGCCAATTGGCGTTCCGAGGGTCCGGATTTTACGCTCGGAGGATATGCTGGTAATGGACGGATCAACAGTATAGCCTTTGATCCTACAAATACAAATATAATTTATGCTGGCGCTGCAGGCGGGGGCTTGTGGAAAAGCGTAAACAACGGTGTTTCCTGGACAACCACAACGGACGGTTTGGCTTCCATTGGGGTATCCGGAATTGCTGTGCATCCAACCAATCCCAACATCGTTTATATTGCTACGGGTGATGGCGATGGTTCGGATAACTATTCTGTTGGAGTACTTAAATCAGTCGATGGAGGAACCACTTTTAATACTACCGGTTTGAATTGGAGCACATCCAATAACAGGGTTATTAGAAGAATCATTATGGATAAAGACAACCCGGAAATTTTAGTGGCAGCAACCTCGAATGGCATATACAGAACCACGAATGGAGCCGCTACCTGGAATCAGGTTCAAACCGGCGATTTTTTTGATGTTGAAGCAAAACCCGGTACAGGAGCTACTGTTTATTATGCATCCCGCTCCACCCAGATTTACAGATCAACAGACGATGGACTTAGCTGGACTCTGGCCTACACCATATCTGGAAGTAACAGAATATCCCTTGCAGTGACAGATGCAAATCCTGCTTATTTGTACGTTTTAAGTTCATTGTCTTCTGATAGCGGGTTTAAAGGTGTATACCGTTCTTCAGATTCTGGTGTGAATTTTTCTCTTCGGTCTTCAACTCCAAATTTACTGGGATGGCAAGCGACCGGCTCGGATGCAGGAGGCCAGGGTTGGTATGATTTGGCGCTAACCGCCGATCCTTCTAATGCGGAAACAGTGTATGTTGGAGGTGTAAATACATGGAAATCCATTAATGGCGGGACCTCATGGGAACTTCGTTCCCATTGGTACGGAGACGGAGGAGTGCAGTCTGTGCACGCAGATAAACATGTTTTTGAATGGCAGGGTAGCAATTTATGGGAAGGAAATGACGGAGGCCTTTATAAATCACCCAATGGAGGGGTTAAATGGGAACATAAGACGAATGGCATGGCCATAAGTATGATGTATAGACTTGCAGTGGGCCAAACTTCTCCTGTTGTCCTGACAGGATTGCAGGATAACGGCACCAAATTAAAAGGTACAAATGGGAAATGGTCCGATAAAATAGGAGGAGATGGCATGGATTGCGCCATTAATAAAACCAATTCCAACATTATGTATGGGGAGTTGTACTTTGGAGATATTCAGCGAAGTACGAATGGAGGTCAGTCATGGACCAATATTTATTCGAATATTCCCGGTGCTCCGTCCGGCGCCTGGGTGACCCCGTTTCAATTGGTTCCCTCGGATAACACTTCTATCATTGCTGCATATGATGCCGTCTTTAAATCTGCTGATCAGGGTACTACATGGACCCAAATAGGATCTACGGCACAAATAGGGGTGGACGTTAAGACATTATTGGCTGTTGCACCTTCAAATGCTTCTGTAATTTATACAGGTACATCTGGTGCACTTTGGCGTACTATAGATGGAGGAACCACATGGAATTCACTTTCTGTACCTGGTTCAGGGATGACCAGCCTGGCTATCCATCCTACTGATCCAAACACCCTGTGGGTAGTCAGAAGCAATTATACCGCAGGACAAAAAGTATTTAAGTCCACTAATGGAGGATCCACATGGGTTAATGTCAGTGGAACCCTGCCAAATCTGCCTGTGAATGCCGTTGTTTATCAGAATTCAACATCAAATGGCCTATATATCGGAATGGATATTGGCGTGTATTATAAAGATGATTCCATGAGTGATTGGGAACTATTTGCAGAAGGATTACCGAATGCAGAGGTGACTGACCTGGAAATCGATTATACAAATAGTTATCTTTTTGCGTCCACTTTTGGTAGGGGTATCTGGAAAACTGAACTGCGAAACACCGTGCCATCGTGTTTTTATCCAATTCATGTGACCGAAAAAAATATCACAAATACTTCTATCCGATTTGAATGGGATGTTAATGGCAGTAGTTTTACAGGATTTGAATACGCATTGAATGCAACTTCCACACCGCCTTCATCCGGTACAGTTACCCCCAATATGTACGCTGTAATCACCAATCTTAACGGAAATTCCAATTATTATTTTCATGTCAGAACCGTATGCAGTGCTGCAACCTCACAATGGGTGACTATCGGACCCATTGGTACACCAGGTGGCTGTGCTCAGAATTTTTATGATACTGGAGGTAGTGGTTCAAATTATTCAAATGAAGAATCAAAGGTGTGGACTATTTGCCCTTCCGGTAATTGTAATGCTGTCAAAGTAACATTTTCAGGTTTTAATGTAGAATCGGGTTGGGACGCTTTGTATGTATTTAATGGTAGCGATCTGACAGCGCCCATGATTTCCAGCGCTAATGGCATAACCGATGGTGGATTTCCTGCCGGAGGATATTACGGATCAGTTAACCCGGGACCATTTACTTCCACCCATCCAAGTGGGTGTTTAACGTTTAGATTTTTATCAGACGAAAGTACAACCGGTTCAGGTTGGAATGCTGCTGTTTCGTGTATACTTAAAAACCCCATGGTTTCCAATTTGAATGATAGTGGAAATGGCTCGTTAAGAGAGGGTATTTCATGCACACCGGCAGGTTCTGTGATTACAATAGACAATGCGCTCATCGGACAATTTATTGATATCAATAGTGGTTCGCTGATTATAAATAAAAATCTGAGTATAATGCAGTCTCCATCTTCGGTCATTAATGTCAGAGGCGATATGACAGACCCTGTTTTTTTAATAAATAATGGAATCCAGTTTAATTTAAAAAGTATAAATATTTATACGGGTAATGGTACCAATGGGAGAGCCATTATGAATAACGGCACCTTAAATTTGGAAGATACTCAGATTTTTGAAAAAGCAGTTAATTTAGGTACAGGTAGCTCAATACAAAATAACGGTGCTATTAACCTTTCTGGCAATAGTAAAATTATAAAAATATAAATAAAAGAACGTATTCAACTTTGCAAGGGGTTTATCCAATGCAAATTGAGCAAAGAATAGGAGAGTGTTATATTTTTTATATTGTACCTGTTTGGACTGAATTCAAAAATATGCTTTTGATATTCATATACTTGTAAGTTATATAAAAAAAAAGTTCGAGTGATTTGGTATATAAAATAAAACAGCCCGGCAAACTGTTGTTATTTTTATGCTTTATAATTAAGTTGGTAGGTAAAAAATATAAATAATTTAATTACTATCACATAACTATCCCATTAACCAGACTTTTATCGTCAATACCTCAAATCACCATATATCTTTTTTAATCCAATATATTTTTTTTTATTTCAAACTTGCCCTGTTTTTGTTTAAACCAAATTCCGGGTTAAAGCAATTAAACTATGTGCCAGCAGCAGGCATAACTCAGTTATAATTCCCTTATTTTAAACTTTATGCCAGATAACAAGCAAGTATTGAAAGTTTTTGAAAAGTTGTATTGCCTGAAACCGATACGTCGCACTAATTTTTTATAGCCACTTTTTCTTCTGACTACCGATGACTCCCAAATTACCCTTTATGGGTATTTACTGGAAAAAAATGAACAAAATAATGGTAAAGCAATCTAGTTTTACCTTGTTGGGACAGGGTAGGTTACAAGGAGAATAAATAAATGTGGCTAGCATCAAATCTTATGACAGACTTGGAAACCTGAATTTTGGGAGATCATTTTGGCTTTATTTCAAAAATTAGGTTGGACTTTCATTTAATAAAATGTAAAAGCTTCGGCATCAAACATACCTTTATCGCTTATTTTAATCTTTGGAATAACAAGCAAAGCCATAAATGAAAGTGTCATAAATGGCGCATGCAGGCGGCATCCGTTTGATTTGACAAATGAACTGATATCACTGTACAACTGGCCAATTACTTCTACGGATTGGTCACTCATCAGACCGGCAATCGGCAAAGGAAGGTGTTGGGAAGAGTTGGGTGTTACAGCGGCAAGGCCTCCTTTTGAGGTAATGAGTAAATTTATAGCCTTACAGATTAAATCGTCATTGTCGCCAATGGCAATAATATTGTGCGAGTCGTGAGCTACAGTGGATGCAATGGCACACCCTTTTAAGTTAAAATTCCGTATAAAACCTATGGCAGGTGCCGCGTTACGATATCTGTTTAAAACACAAATTTTTAATACATCGTTTTCCGGATCCGGAAGTAAAAATTCGTTTGCCGAGGGTAATTTGTGCCATGATTTTTCAGTAATTAATGATCCGTCAATCGCATCAATGACAGGCACCATATTTTCTTTACCAACAGCTTTTAAAGCATCAGGCTGTATCGGTGATACATCAAACTTATTTATAATGCTGGAACTGTAGTCCGGCAGGAAAGTAGAACCTTCTGAATACAATTTTATGCCATTGATATAGGTTTGACTTACTTTCCAGTCTTTGGTGTCATGAATGACTATAAAATCAGCAGCATCGCCCGCTCTAAGCATACCAACAGGTAAATTATAATGAAGAATAGGGTTAATGCACGCAATTTTTAAAACATCGAAGAGATCATACCCCAATGCCAGGGCTCTTTTTATCAGTACGTTAATATGCCCATCCATCAAATCATCCGGATGTTTATCATCACTGCAAAACATGACCATGTCAGTATGAGATTCGATCAGGGAACTTAAAGTTTCAAAATTTTTTGCAGCAGAACCTTCCCGGATGATTACTTTCATGCCAAGTTGTAGTTTTCCCAGGGCTTCATCCAACTGAAAACATTCATGATCCGTCGAAATACCACTTAAAACATATTTTTCGGCATCAACACCTTTTAGCCCTGGGGCATGACCGTCAACCGGTTTGTTATATTTTTGGGCACTTCTGATCTTTGCCATGACCTCCGGATCCTTGTTAAGTACGCCCGGATAATTCATCATCTCAGAAAGATAGTAAATGTCTTCCGATGCCAGTAATTGATCCACAGCAGTAGGATCTAATACGTCACCGGCGGTTTCAAACGCTGTTGCCGGAACACACGAAGGAGCTCCGAAAAAAAATTTTAGACCTGCATTTTTTGCATTGTCAATCATATAATGTACACCTTCCAGTCCGCATACATTAGCAATTTCATGCGGGTCAGAAACAGTAGCTACAGTACCGTGACCTAATGCTATTTTTGCGAATTCATACGGAGTCACCATTGAGCTTTCTATATGAATATGGGCATCAATAAATCCGGGCAGTATAAACTGATCAGGCACATGATTGGATTCAGCAATGGATAATATTTTACCACCCTCAAATAATATAGTACCTTTAAATATCCGCTTTTGGAGAATATCTATGATATGTCCGCTGATTTGATCTGCTTTAAGTGTCATATTCTGGTATTTTTTTGGATATTAATATTAAACAGATTAAACTAAAAAAAAAGCGGAACCAGAAATAAATATCGTCAAACATCTTTATTGATGCTGTTAGTTCAATAACACCACGTGGAATTTAAGCACTTTGGCTAAAAGAAACTTTTAGTCGTGATCATGGCCTCCGGCATGCACATGGCCATGGTCCATTTCTGATGCAGTTGCCGGTCTTACTTCTAGAATTTCTCCTTTAAAGTGAAGGGTACGACCAGACATAGGGTGATTGAAATCAACTGTGATGGACTCAATTTTTGGCTCCACTACCACACCTCTATAGGTTCTCCCTTCATTATCATGCATGGTTAATGGTGCTCCTGCCAATAGTTTTGTTCGGTCTATTTCTCCGCTTTCATCGGCAAAACTTCCAATGGGAATTTCAACAACTGCCTGATCTTCATAAAGACCGTAGGCATCTTCGGGTTCAAGTGTAAAGGAAAAGGTATCTCCTGTTACTTTATTTTCCAGATGTTCTTCAAAAGCAGGTAGCATCATACCCACTCCATATATAAAGGAAAGTGGATCGGAATTGTAAGTTTCTTCAATAAGCTCACCTTCTGCGGTGTCTTCAGTTAGCGTGTAATGTAAAGACACTACATGGTTTTTCTGAATAATCATTGTATTTGGTTTCTAATATTTTTATAATACCCGCAAAGGTATAAGTAATATTTCTATTTTAATGAAAGCAAGTAAAATTTCAGTAAAGGCATTGGTAGTTTTTTTAAAAAAAAGAGTGATTTAATTCTTTATTCACAAAAAAAACCGACGACACTTCATCATTAATATTGAAAGATTAATATAATGGGCACTTGTGTATTAGAATCATTATCTCCAATAGTTAATCTAACTGTTTATTGTGAGTCAACTTTTTTTTGTTGGACATAATTTTGGGGTTATATTTAGTTGTACTTTGTAGGATATTTAGTTTTCAAAATACTTGAGATCTGATCGTGGTGAAAGTACATCAGTATTATAAAATATAACCCATAGATACAAGGGCATCATAGACTTCTTTGACAGGTAATCCCATAACATTGGAATAGCTGCCTTCTATTTTACTAACTTTGCACAGCCCGATCCAGTCCTGAATACCATATGCGCCGGCTTTGTCATAGGGTTCATAGCTTTTAAGATAATAATCTATTTCTGAAGCTGAAAGTAAAGCAAAACTTACCTTTGTAACAACAGTAAACAATATTTTTTTTTCTAAAGTTTGCAGACACACACCCGTTGCAACATCATGAGTTCGACCTGAAAGAGCAGAAAGCATGTGCACACCTTCATCATAATTGTCCGGTTTATTGTAAATTGTATCATCGAGTATAACTACACTATCAGCTGTTAATAATATTTCATCCGGGATAAGTGAATGCTGAAGGGCAATGGCTTTTCTTTCGGCCAGGTTTTCTGCTATATGATATAATGGCATTAATGGATCAAAATTTTCATCAATATCCTGTATTCTGATTTCGAAATCGAATCCGGCTTCTCTTAGAAGTTGGCTTCTCCTGGGGGATTTTGATCCTAAAATCAGCTTTTTTGTGTTTGGCATTTTCATGTTAATTTTAATACGGATGAAATGAGTATAATACTTCCCAGGCCTGCAACCATTACCCATTTTAAAATAGTGCTGATTTTCGAAAAATCGCGTTTTGCCGACGTTTTAGTTAAAATTTGGAGAACTATCAGAATGGGACATACGACAAATAAAGTAATATAGGTCTGCACCCTGAAATCTGTGCATACAGAAGAAAAACAGACCCAAAGAATCGCAATTATAATGGTAAGAATACAAAGACCCATACAAAGTTTTTTTGCTCGGGTTATGCCGTATCGCCCGGCATATGTTATCACTCCTGTAGCAATATCGCCCTCAAAGTCTTCGATATCTTTTATGATCTCCCTTAGCAGATTAATCAAAAAGGAAAAAATCATATAAGCAGTAAATAAGCCCATAACCACGTGATAACTTGAAGTAACTGCCATATTGGATACTGAATTCCTTTCAGCAAAAAGAACTATACCGCTAACAAACGCAACAAATAAGCTTACAACAATATTTCCTGCAAGAACAGAATTTTTTAGTTTGGCAGAATAAAAATATAAGACGACACACGCTAAAGGATAAATAAGCACTAATGGAAGATTGTTGATTTTATAGGCAATATAAAGCGCTGTCAAAAAACCGGATATTAAAATACAAAAATAATATACCCAGGCAGTTTTTAAAGATAAAGGTTTTGGAATATAAGATTTTAATGGTTTGTTTATTACATCTGTTTTGTAATCTAAAATGTCATTGATAAGATATCCTCCGGCTGCAATGAACATGGTATCCACAACTAATAAATAAAAAAGTGCTGCATTTAAGGAAGGTACTCCAACGAATGGAATTATAATAAAGAAGTGGAGTATCCATTGTGTGAGAGCAATTATTATCAGGTTTTTTGGCCGGATAATGTTAATAAGGGCACTGATAAAGCTCAGAAATTCCATGTGCCCTGTTGCCGCATTACTTTTTCTATGACTTCCCTAACACAACCCTGACCCCCTTTTTTTGATGATATATATTGTGCCCGCTGAAGATTTTCAGTGGCAGCATCTGCCGGGCATGCAGAAATTCCGGCTTTATCGTAGAGTATAAGATCAGGAATATCGTCACCCATAAAAAGAATTTCTTCTCTTTTAAGCCCTAACTTTAAAACAAAATCTTCAAATGCACTTTCTTTTTCTGTTAACCTGTCATAAATATGGGGCACACCAAGAAATTCAAATCTTTTTCTGACTCCCGCCGAAAATCCTTTGGTAATAATAGCGATATTATATCCTTTTTCCATCGCTGTTTTTACTGCCTGACCGTCACGTGTGTTCATAGTTCTGACGTGATCACCATTTTCCATGATAATTACTTCACTATTGGTAAATACACCGTCAACATCAAAAACAAAAGTGGTTATATGATCGAAAAGCTTATAATCCATAACCTGTTTTATTGATTATCGCGCCATTCATATACCCATTTTGCCTGAATTTGCTCTAAATGCCCTTCCGTACAGTCTTCTCTTTTGCCTTTGAAATTCGGAATTTCTAATATCCATTCCAGCAGTTCAGTAAATCGGATGCGATAAATTTTTCCTTCGTTAAATTCATTTCCAAATCGATCATATAATTTGATAGCTATATCTTCGTGATCGTTCCATGAAATTGGAAGGCTTTCTATATCTTCAAATGCCATAATTGCTATTTAAACTTTACGTCATGAAACTTTACTTCATGAACTTTATTTTAATTGATTTTGTCGTAACCCATAACAAGTTTTTTAACTTCAATGTTCAGAGTATAACTATATTTATCGATAGTTGAGTTTTTATTAAGGTGAACTACATTTTAATAAATTTATAAATCATATTCCTTGTATTATGGTTCAGTTTCAACAAATATACCCCTTTAGTTAATGAGTCAAGGGGTATTATCATTTCAGATATTCCGGCTTTCCAGTTTTGTTGGCCTATAATTGTACCATTTAAATCTAAAATATGGATTTGTACATCCTGATTGAGCACGTTTTTTGAATTAAGAACCAATGTTTCACTTACAGGATTTGGATAAACAATGAATTCAACTCCTTTCAAAAAAGCATCTGTTTCATTAACTGACGTGGCCTCTAAAACCACAATTGGTTTGAACTGGGTAGAAATACATTGAATTTCATCCAGAGCGGTAAGGATAATATTGAAATTACCCGTTTCATCGTATGCATGTTCCACTTCAAAGGAATTATAACTGTTTCCATCACCCATATCCCAGTGGTATGCAGATCCGGATGCTGATTTATTGATTAGCTGAACTGTTGTGTTCCCGGGCAATGTCAGTGTGTCCTGAGATAATTCGAATTCGGCTTTACCAATGACACTATCCTGCCTTGGATTGAAGTTGTAAGGGATCCTCCCGCAAGGATGCGAGTAAGAAATTTGCCAGTTAAAAAAGTAATTATAGTTATTTCCGTTGGTTCCGGACTTGATGGTTACAATATCGCCCACCGAATTAATTGGGAAAACCCCGCTATTTAATTCAGATAGCAATGCTTTACCCGATTGCAGTATTATTTTGTAATTTTTACCGGCAGGAATTGTCCAGTTTAATTTGACAATATTGGCTCCGATTTTGTTGATATATTTTTTTGAAGATGTAATGGAATCACCATTTTCATTGTATAAACAGAAATTCCTAATACCTATATTTTCGCTAAAGACCATAATTGTATCTAAAACAAATGTACTGTTGGCATCAAAAATCAATCCTTCTCCAACACCTTCAATATATGAACCCGACTGATTCAAATTTGGTTTTATTCCGGTTATGTCCTTGTAGTGAAGTTCTGCATATAAACCTTTAAGGGTGCGGGGCGCATCAACAAGTATTTGATTACCTTCAAACAACAAACTTCCTCCAAAAGCTTGTGAATACCAATTTACTTTTACAGGTAAGTTTGGTAGGGTGACAGGTGCATGAAGATAAAAATTGGAATTGGTGCAAATGTTATTGGAATAAGTCCAGTTATGCTCAGGAAATATTCTGTCATTGATCGTTACATTAAATAATAATGTATTGTTCAGTGGGCGAATATCGTTTGTTTGGTTTGGATTCTTTAAAGTGACTTGCAACGTGCCCGTATAAGAAGGGATTTCAGGTACAGTTACCTGCAATGCAAGTCGGGCACCTGGTGCAATTTCTCCCTCCCAGCGAACCAATTTGTAAATTGAATTATTATTAAATTCTATATCCAGGGTTCTTAATGTGTCTGTACCGGCGTTTTCTAAAATTAGTTGTGGGTTAATTTTGTTGTTACATGCGTTGGCCGCATGCTGTACATCCAATAACATCACATCATTTTTAATCAGACCCGGTGTCGGCTGGTATCCTTTGGCAATAAGATATTGGTAAGCGCTATAAACATTAATGATGCCCATTCCAAATTTATTGTCTTCCCCGGCTTCCCCAAGATCTGTTGCGGAGTGATACAACGCCAGTTTTAGGTCTTTTCCACCCAAGTAGGGAAAGGCTTCTTTAAGTAAAAGAATGGCCCCGCTTACATGTGGGGCAGCCATGGATGTTCCGCTTAAAACATCATAACCACCTCCGGGCACACAGGATCTTACAGAAACACCGGGCGCTGACACTTCAGGCTTTATTTTTAAAGAGCCACTTCCATCGCAATGCGACGGTCCAACACTGGAAAAGCTGGCAATGGGCCACGAAGGTGTGTTGCCATTCAAAGCGCCAACGGTAAAACTGTTGACTTCATTCACATTTATATTATGAGGAGGTGTTATTGTATTTGGATTTGGCCCCTCATTACCGGCTGAAAATACTACGGCGACTCCCGCAGCTTCTAAAGCTTCGAGGACAGGCACATAAATACTATAGCAATCCAGTCCTTCCAGACTTGGATCATACCATGAATTGTTAATTACATCAGGAATATCATCCACAGTATCCGGATTTTGATCCGGGTCTAGTGCCCATTCAAAAGCTGCAATATTATCTTCTGTACCGACTCCACACAGGATTCCTGCTGCCATCCACCGGGCATTAAATGCGACCCCTATAGTATCCGAATTCATCCTGTCCAACCCCAGAATAGTTCCGGTAACATGTGTTCCGTGTTTGTTGCAATCTTTAGGCCTGGTTTCATTAGCAAAACTAAACCAGGAAGCGTCATCACCATTTAATAATCCATTATACTGTCCTGCAATAGCGGGATGTTCTGGGTCTGTCCCGGTATCAGCTACAAATACCAATCTTCCATAACCTGTATATCCCAGTGCCCACATTTCCCGGGCACCAATTGCAATTAACCCATTTTCAGCTTTATTTGGGGCAACTTGTTCGGTTTTTAACGCCTCCTGTGTCTGTGTTGCAGATAATGAAACATTTTCTCCAACCCATTTTACATCAGGACGGGATGCCACTGATAAAATGAAACTTTTATGCACTGTGCAGGATATTGCATTTGCAATCCAGTGCGATTTAATGGTGTGAAATTTTACATTTTCCTGATTACTTAAAAATTGAATCAATGCTTGTTGACTCGATTTTGACCTGTATTTTAAATCCGATTGCAATTGTATTGCTCTTTGTTGAAAAGTCGACTTTATAGATTCCTGGCGCGCATTCCATAAGGTAAAATCGAGCTGGTCATTCAAGACTATATGAATGGGTATCCAATCGTTTCCTGCCTTATTGATGGATGCGATCAGTTTTTTTGAGAATTTATCTTCCGGATTATTTATTTGTGCCATTAAAACGGACGATAAAGAAAGCCAAAATAGTAAAATAAAACAGGGTAAAAACTTATTCATAAATTAACGCAATGATCATTTAAAAAGCACAAAATAAAGTTTAATTACAAATTTTAATAAAATATTGAATTTGGACATACATTCCATTATGTTTTAAATTGTTTTATTTTTTAATCGTGCTGGTTTTGCGGAGTTTTTAAACATTATTAATAGAATTTCCCTTGGATGCATAAGCATTTTGCTTAAAGCAATACATAATTATATATATGTAAAGTGTATTCTACTACATTGCAGTTTTTTAATTCGAATACTAATTAAACAAGTAAAACAAAACTATATTTAATAAGATGATTCCAGGCCAGGCTGTAAAATTAAATGAAAACAATACCGTAAAAGAAATGTTATCCGGAAGAGATTTGTGGTAATTTAAAATGTATAACGGTATATCTACTTGAAATAAAAAATAGAATATACCATTTTAGAGGCTGATTATTACCAATTCTATCACTTACTGTAACCCCAACCATGATCTGGTAATGGATTTCGTGGGTAAAAATAAATTTAAGGGTAATTAAATGGTACATTTTATATGGAATTGACTGTATGATACAGATAATATTTCCTAAACTTGACATTATAAATAGCAAAGCAGTATTTAAGGTATATTTTTTTATTTTTTTTTAAAATAAAGTTTTTTTATAATTGAGAAAAATTTACCTTTGCATCGCTTTTGGAAAAAGATCCATTTGTAGTTTGAAATTTTGACATAAAAATAGCATGCCAGTGTAGCTCAGTTGGCCAGAGCAGCTGATTTGTAATCAGCGGGTCGGGGGTTCGAATCCCTCCACTGGCTCTGAAGAGAGTGACGGGGATGCGCCGAAGTTGGAGAGACGGGGCAGACTGTAAATCTGTTGGCTACGCCTGAATAGGTTCGAATCCTATCATCCCCACAACAACTCTTTTTATGGCTAATAATTGCGGAAGTAGCTCAGTTGGTAGAGCATCAGCCTTCCAAGCTGAGGGTCGCGAGTTCGAGTCTCGTCTTCCGCTCAATTTTTCAAGCACCCGGAGCTAATTAAATAAAATTTTGGCCGATGTAGCTCAGGGGTAGAGCACTTCCATGGTAAGGAAGGGGTCAAGGGTTCAAATCCCTTCATTGGCTCATTTTTTTTGTATATCATTTTTTACTAAATATTTAAAGTTCAGAAAAATTTTAACTGATGGCTAAATCAACATTTGTAAGAACCAAACCACACGTAAATATCGGAACGATTGGTCACGTTGACCACGGTAAGACAACGCTTACTGCCGCAATCACTTACGTGCTTTCTGAGAAAGGATTCGCTGAGAAGAAAGATTATGATTCTATCGACGCCGCTCCGGAAGAAAAAGAAAGAGGTATTACTATCAACACCGCGCACGTAGAGTATGAAACTGAAAACAGACATTATGCTCACGTAGATTGTCCAGGTCACGCCGATTATGTGAAAAACATGGTTACTGGTGCTGCTCAAATGGACGGAGCTATACTTGTATGTGCTGCGACTGATGGTCCTATGCCTCAAACTAGAGAACACATCCTGCTTGCAAGACAGGTTGGAGTTCCTAAAGTTGTTGTATTCATGAATAAAGTGGATCTTGTTGACGATCCTGAGATGTTGGAACTTGTTGAAATGGAATTGAGAGAGCTTTTAAGTTCATATCAGTTCGATGGCGATAATGCTGCAATTATTCAGGGATCTGCTTTGAAAGCACTGGAAGGCGATCCGGGAGCTAAACAAAAAATCCTTGATTTGATGGCTGCAGTGGATGAACAAATCCCTGAACCAGTAAGAGATGTGGATAAGCCATTCCTAATGCCAATTGAAGACGTTTTCTCTATCACAGGTAGAGGTACAGTTGCAACAGGAAGAATTGAAAGAGGTGTTATTAATACAGGAGATCCTGTAGAGATAATTGGTATGATGAAAGTGGGTGACAAACCTTTGACATCAACCGTTACCGGAGTAGAAATGTTCAGAAAAATTCTTGAAAGAGGTGAAGCTGGTGATAACGCTGGTATCCTTCTTAGAGGTATTGAAAAAGATGCAATCAGAAGAGGTATGGTAATTATCAAACCTGGATCTGTAAAACCTCACGCTCACTTCAAGTGCGAAATTTATGTTCTTGGAAAGGATGAAGGAGGAAGACATACACCATTCTTCAATGGTTACAGACCGCAGTTTTACTTTAGAACTACTGACGTAACCGGTGATGTTCAGTTGCCAGCTGGAGTTGAAATGGTTATGCCTGGGGATAACGTATCTCTTGAAGTTAAATTGATAAGCCCTATTGCGATGGAGAAGGGTCTTCGATTCGCGATAAGAGAAGGTGGTAGAACTGTTGGAGCAGGTCAGGTAACTGAAATTATCTCTTAATAGATCTTCACTATAATAATTTAATCCGAAAAATTAAGTACTCTAATAGGTACTTAATTTTTCGTTTGTAGAAATGTGTAATTTTTACGAAACAGGGGAGTAGCTCAATTGGTAGAGTGGCGGTCTCCAAAACCGTAGGTTGCGGGTTCGATCCCTGTCTCCCCTGCAAAAAAAAATAATGAATAATTTCCTGCTTTAGTGGGATTTAAAATGTAAATAATGGACAATATCAGACTATATCTTAAAGAAAGTTATGATGAACTTATTAATCATGTAACATGGCCTACATGGGCTGAATTATTTAGCAGCGCCAGATTGGTCATTGTTTCCACTATTATTATTTCTTTGATTATATTCCTTTTTGATTTTTTGGCCAACAATTCTTTAAAATTTATCTACGAACTGTAATCATTTAATAAATTTATTTTATAATGTCCGAAGATAAAAAATGGTACTCTCTCCGTGTAGTGAGTGGAAAAGAAAAGAGTATCAAAGAAAGGATCGAGCTTGAAATACAGCGAAATAAATGGGAAGATATTGTAACCCAGGTATTAGTGCCTTCTGAAAAAGTATATAAAATCAGAAATGGCAAAAAGGTAATTCTGGAAAGAAATATTTTACCTGGTTACATTCTTGTTGAAGCGGTATTTGCAAAATTTTCAGGTGAGATTGTTCAGGTGATTTCAAATGTTGCTAATGTAATTCATTTTTTAGGAAAAACACATCCAATTCCGATGACTCAAACTGAGGCAAACAGGATGTTGGGTAAGGTAGATGATTCACAGGAAGTGACTGCATCTATGATTGAACCATTTATTGTAGGTGAAACTGTAAAAATAATTGATGGACCTTTTAACGACTTTATAGGTGATGTTAAAGAAGTCAATGAGGATAAAAAGAAATTGAAGGTTATTGTTAAAATTTTTGGCAGAGGAACAGAAGTAGAATTGAACTACATGCAGGTTGAAAAACAGTCATAAATAAAACGACTTTAGATCAATATTGATGCTTCCCTAAAGTTTTCGTATTATATTAATAAAACAGAAAAGTAAAATGGCAAAAGAAATTCAAACATATGTTAAGCTTCAGGTGAAGGGAGGACAGGCTAATCCTGCACCACCCGTTGGTCCTGCATTAGGTTCCAAAGGCTTGAATATAATGGAATTCTGTAAAAGATTTAATGCAGAGACTCAGGACGCTATGGGTAAGGTATTACCAGTTCTCATTACTGTATATAAAGATAAATCTTTTGATTTCGTTATTAAAACACCACCGGCTGCTGCTCAGTTAATGGAGCTTGCTAAGTTGAAAAGTGGCTCACCACAACCTAATAGAAATAAAGTAGGTGCGGTTTCATGGGAGCAAATCAGAGGAATTGCTGAAAACAAGATGAAGGATCTGAATGCTTTTACTGTAGAGTCTGCCATGAAGATGGTTGCAGGTACAGCTAGAAGTATGGGGATTACAGTATCTGGCGATGCTCCCTGGGGAAACAAAGCTGTTACAGAGGAAAATTAATTTTTTTTAATCGGTAAGGGAGTCAACTGATGTTGACGATTGTACCTTAAATAATTTACATATGGCAAAAGTTAGTAAAAAAAGACAGGCAGTAAATGCCAAAGTCGACTCGAGCAAACTTTACACTCTTAGAGATGCTGTGGCTTTGGTAAAAGAGGTAAATACTGCTAAATTTGATGCTTCTGTAGATATTCATGTCAGATTAGGTGTGGATCCCAGAAAAGCAGACCAGGCAATCAGAGGTACCGTATCTCTGCCTCATGGAACTGGTAAAGTAAAAAGAGTTTTAGTTTTATGTACTCCGGATAAAGAAGCTGAAGCGAAAGCAGCCGGGGCTGATTATGTGGGGTTGGATGAGTATATTACGAAGATAAGCCAGGGATGGACTGATGTTGACGTAATAATTGCCATGCCTAACGTGATGGCAAAAGTCGGACAGATAGGTAGAATTCTTGGTCCACGTGGTTTAATGCCAAACCCTAAGACTGGAACAGTAACTATTAATGTTGGTGCTGCTGTAGAAGAAGTTAAGGCAGGTAAGATATCTTTCAGGGTAGATAAATATGGTATTATCCATAGCCCTGTTGGAAGAGTATCCTTTTCCCCTGAAAAATTGGCAGAAAATGCGATTGAATTAATTTCCACGCTTGAAAAGATGAAGCCATCAACTGCAAAAGGTACGTATATGAAATCTGTCAGCGTTGCAAGTACCATGAGCCCTGGAATTTCAGTAGATACAAAAACCATTAAATAAACCATCAAATTAAAAGAAATGACACGAACAGATAAAGGTTTATTAATACAAGAGTTAAAAGAAAAATTTGAAAATTCTTCCTACTTTTATGTAACTGACGCATCAACTTTGACAGTGGCTAAGGTTAACCAGTTAAGACGTACTTGTTTTGAGAAGGGAGTTGAGGTAAAAACGGTCAAAAATACGTTAGCCATAAAAGCTATGGACGGACATGCTGAAAGCAAAAACTTTAAAGCAATTTTTGATGCCTTTAAAGGACAAAGTACAGTTTTATTTTCAAGTGATGGAAAATTGCCTGCTTCAGTAATTAAAGAATTCAGAGGAAAAGATTCCAAACCAGTGCTAAAAGCCGCCTATATTGACTCTGATGTATTTTTTGGAGACGATCAATTAGAGGTACTGGCTAAACTTAAGACTAAAAATGAACTTATCGGAGATGTCATATTTATGCTGCAGTCTCCGGCACAAAATGTTATCAGTGCCCTTAAATCAGGTGGTGCAACAATAGCGGGTGTACTTAAAACACTTGAAGAAAGAGGACAGTAATTGAAATTTTTTTATCAAAGAGATATTATTATGTTACGTTATAGCTTCCAACATTAACGCAATTTTTTTTTAATTTTAAAATTTATAAAACCATTATATCATGGCAGATTTAAAAGCATTCGCAGAGCAATTAGTAAACTTAACTGTTAAAGAAGTAAGTGAATTAGCTCAAATTTTAAAAGATGAATACGGTATTGAACCAGCTGCAGCTGCAGTTGCTGTTGCTGCTCCATCTGGTGGAGCTGCTGCTGCTGACGCGCCGGTTGAAAAAACTGAATTTGATGTTCATTTAACATCCGCAGGTGCAAACAAACTTGCAATTGTTAAAGAAGTTAAGACAATCCTTAATCTTGGATTGAAAGAAGCTAAAGACCTGGTTGATGCTGCACCTTCATTATTGAAAGCTGGAGCTTCAAAAGCAGAAGCTGAGTCAATTAAGTCAACTTTGGAAGGAGCAGGGGCTTCAGTTGATCTTAAATAATTTGACTAAAGTCTTAAGGACTTAATTTCAGAAGTTAAGTCTGAAAATATATGATATCTGGCTTAACCGACCTTAGGTTGGTTAAGCCTATTGTCATTAATGTGTTTTATTTTGAACAATTCTATGCGTTTTGTTCTTTATTTTACGAATTTCGCTAAAACAATAACAAAAGTATGACATCAAACGGAGTAGCAGCCGCAGCCGGAAATAATAGAGTCAACTTCGGCAAAATTAAATTAGCAAACCAATATCCTGACCTACTTGAGATTCAAATTAAATCTTTTCAGGAATTCTTTCAATTGGAAACTACGCCGGAAAACAGAGGAAATGAAGGTTTATATAGGGTTTTTCAGGAAAATTTTCCAATTTCCGATGCCAGAAATATATTTGTCCTTGAATTTTTGGATTATTTTATTGACCCACCACGGTACAGTATCGAAGAATGTATGCAAAGAGGACTTACCTATAGTGTACCTCTCAAAGCAAAATTAAGACTGTCCTGTAATGATGAAGAACATGTTGACTTTCAAACTATTGTACAGGATGTATTTTTAGGAAATATACCTTACATGACCAACAAAGGGACGTTCATGATAAATGGCGCTGAAAGAGTTGTCGTTTCTCAGTTGCACAGATCTCCAGGCGTTTTTTTCAGTCAAACCTTTCACCCAAATGGTACAAAAATATTTTCAGCCAGAGTAATCCCTTTCAAAGGTGCCTGGATGGAATTTGCAACGGATATTAACTCGGTGATGTATGCTTATATTGACCGAAAGAAAAAATTTCCTGTTACAACATTGCTAAGAGCTATCGGATTTGATTCGGATAGAGATATTCTTAATTTGTTTGATCTGGCAGAGGAAATTTCCACTGACAAACAATCTTTGAAGGGGGCGATAGGTCGTAAATTAGCGGCAAGAGTGTTGAGGAAATGGACAGAGGATTTTGTTGACGAGGATACAGGGGAGGTAGTTACTATTGAACGGAATGAAATCATTCTTGAAAGGGATGTGGTACTGGATGAGGACAACATTGACTTAATTGGTGATGTGGACACGGATACCATCATTTTACAAAAGGAAAATCTGGAAGAAGATTATTCTATTATATACAATACATTACAAAAAGATCCTTCTTCTTCCGAAGTGGAAGCGGTTACACAAATATATCGTCAATTAAGAGGTACTGATCCACCCGATGAGGAAACGGCCAGAGGAATTATTGACAAATTGTTCTTTTCAGATAAAAGATATAATTTGGGTGAGGTCGGACGATATAAAATAAACAGAAAATTAAAATTAGAAATTAGTAAGGAGACACTTGTACTTACTAAAGAAGATATTATTTCTATTGTAAAATATCTGGTAAGTCTTGTAAATCAAAAGGCTGAATTAGATGATATTGACCACCTTGCAAACCGTCGTGTGCGAACTGTAGGTGAGCAGTTATATGCTCAATTCGGTGTGGGTTTAGCCAGAATGACCCGTACAATCAGGGAAAGAATGAATGTTCGGGATAATGAGGTATTTACCCCAATAGATTTGATTAATGCCCGTACACTTTCTTCAGTCATAAACTCCTTTTTTGGAACCAGCCAATTATCTCAATTTTTGGATCAAACAAATCCATTATCAGAGATTACACATAAACGTAGAATTTCAGCTTTAGGTCCCGGTGGACTTTCAAGGGAAAGGGCAGGTTTTGAGGTTAGGGACGTACATTATTCGCATTATGGTCGTTTATGCACCATTGAAACACCGGAAGGTCCAAACATTGGTTTGATTTCAACACTTTGTGTGCATGCCAAAGTTAATAAAATGGGTTTTCTGGAGACACCTTACAGAAAAGTAATTGATGGGAAGGTTGATATGAGCGGTGAAATTTTGTATCTTTCTGCTGAAGCCGAAGATTACAGGCGTATTGCACAGGCAAATGCACAGGTTTCTGAAACAGGTGCATTCCTTAATGACCGTATTAAATCAAGAGAACATGGTGAATTTCCGGTTTTGTCACCCGCAGAATTGGAATACATGGATATTGCTCCAAACCAGATTGTAGGTGTTTCTGCATCTTTGATTCCATTCCTTGAAAATGATGACGCTAACAGAGCCTTGATGGGTTCAAATATGCAACGTCAGGCTCTACCTCTTGTGCGACCCAAATCACCCATTGTTGGAACAGGTTTGGAGGCCAAAGTTGCTGAAGACTCAAATATGTTGATCAATGCGGAAGGTGAAGGAGTGGTTGAATATGTTGATGCAAATGAAATTGTGATCCGATATGATAAAACAGAGGAGGAAATGCTTGTATCTTTTGATGATAATATCAAGAAATATAATCTGATTAAGTTTGTAAGAACCAATCAGGGGTCTTGTATAAATCTTAAGCCAATCGTAAAAAAAGGGCAAAGAGTAAATCGGGGAAGTTTGCTTTGCGAAGGTTATGCAACAGAAAATGGAGAACTTGCATTGGGTCAAAATTTACAAGTAGCATTTATGCCTTGGAAGGGTTATAATTTCGAAGATGCTATTGTTCTTTCAGAGCGTGTTGTTAAAGAAGACATTTTTACTTCATTGCACATCGAAAGTTACGAAATTGATGTAAGAGACACAAAGCTTGGCGAGGAAGAATTAACTAATGATATCCCGAATGTCAGCGAGGAAGCCACAAAAGACCTCGACGAGAATGGAATTATTCGTGTAGGAGCATGGGTAAAAGAAGGAGATATTCTAATAGGTAAAATTACACCTAAAGGAGAGTCTGATCCGACACCTGAGGAAAAACTTTTAAGGGCAATTTTTGGAGATAAAGCCGGTGATGTTAAAGATGCATCGTTAAAAGCATCCCCGTCAACACAGGGTGTGGTCATCGACAAGCAACTTTTTGCCAGAGCGAAAAAAGATAAATTTCAAAAAGTTCAGGAAAAAGAATTACTCTCTAAACTTGAAGATACGCATGCCATCAATATGAATGAGTTGAAAACTATTTTAGTGGATAAACTCATGACCTTGTTGGATGGTAAAGTGTCTGAAGGGGTAAGAAGTATTTATAATGAAGAGCTGATTCCAAAAGGTGCAAAATTCTCTCCTAAAGCATTCAAGGAGATGGATTATTCCCAGGTTGATTACTCGGGCTGGACCAAAGAGCAAAAATTGAATGAAATGATTGCAAGATTATTGCATAATTATTCAATAAAGGTCAATGAAGAATTAGGTAGATATAAAAGAGAGAAATTCAATATCAGTATTGGTGATGAATTACCAGCAGGAGTTTTAAAACTGGCTAAAGTATATCTTGCAAAAAAGAGGAAACTTAAAGTTGGTGATAAACTTGCCGGAAGACATGGAAATAAGGGTATTGTTTCCAGAATAGTAAGAGACGAAGATATGCCATTTCTTGAGGATGGAACTCCGGTAGATATTGTATTAAATCCATTAGGTGTACCTTCAAGGATGAACCTGGGGCAGATATTTGAAACCGTTTTGGGTTGGGCTGGCAAAAACCTAGGTGTTAAATTTGCTACGCCAATCTTTGATGGGGCAAGCCTGGACGAAATTGAAGGATATATTGAAAAGGCTGGTTTACCCGCTTATGGTCAAACTTATCTGTATGACGGAGAAACAGGTGATAAATTTCATCAACAGGCTACAGTGGGTATAATTTACATGCTTAAGTTATCACACATGGTAGATGATAAAATGCATGCAAGATCCATCGGACCTTATTCTCTTATAACTCAGCAGCCATTAGGTGGTAAAGCTCAATTCGGGGGGCAGCGTTTTGGAGAGATGGAAGTTTGGGCTCTGGAAGCATATGGTGCTGCCAATATCCTAAGGGAATTATTAACCATAAAATCAGATGACATCATAGGAAGAGCTAAAGCTTATGAAGCCATTGTGAAAGGGGATAATATACCTGACTCAAACATTCCGGAATCTTTCAACGTTCTGGTTCATGAATTGAGAGGATTGGCTTTGGATATTAAATTCGATTAATAAAATTCTTTAACGTTTTATAATTTTTTATTATGTTAAAAAAGAAAGGTGTAAAACCTACCAAAGGATTCGAATCGATAACTATCAGTTTGAGTTCACCAGATGAAATTCTGGAAAGGTCTTTTGGTGAGGTATTAAAACCCGAAACAATAAATTACCGATCTTATAAACCTGAAAGAGATGGTTTGTTTTGTGAAAGGATTTTCGGTCCTGTAAAAGATTACGAATGTTACTGCGGTAAATACAAAAGAATCAGATACAAAGGAATTGTGTGTGACCGTTGTGGCGTTGAAGTTACAGAGAAGAAGGTAAGGAGAGAGCGAATGGGGCATATTAAATTGGTGGTTCCTGTTGTACATATCTGGTTTTTCAAATCCCTTCCAAATAAAATTGGTTATTTATTAGGATATTCTTCCAAAAAGTTGGAATCTGTAATTTATTATGAGAGGTATGTGGTGGTTCAGCCAGGACTGAAGCAAAATGAGGTTTCAAAGCATGATTTGTTGACTGAAGAAGAGTATTTTGATATTCTGGACACGTTGCCAAAAGACAACCAAATGCTGGATGATTCCGACCCTAATAAGTTTATTGCGAAAATGGGGGCTGATGCGGTAAAAGATTTACTGGAGCGTATAAATTTGGATGAACTTTCATTCGAATTAAGACACCAGGCAGCTAACGAAACGTCTCAACAAAGAAAATCGGAAGCGTTAAAAAGGCTCAGAGTTGTAGAAGCATTCCGTGACGGAATGAAATCTACTGATAACAGACCAGAATGGACAGTTATTCAATATTTGCCTGTAACTCCTCCTGAATTGAGACCATTGGTGCCACTGGATGGCGGACGTTTTGCAAGTTCGGATTTAAATGACCTTTACAGAAGGGTTATTATAAGGAATAACAGATTAAAGCGTTTATTAGAGATCAAGGCTCCTGAGGTGATTTTGAGAAATGAAAAAAGAATGTTGCAGGAAGCTGTTGACTCTCTTTTTGATAATTCAAGAAAATCGAATGCAGTCAAAGCGGAAGGAGGAAGATCCTTAAAATCTTTGAGTGATGTACTTAAAGGAAAACAAGGTAGGTTCCGTCAAAACCTTCTTGGTAAGAGGGTAGATTATTCAGGTCGTTCCGTAATTGTGGTAGGTCCTACTTTATTGCTTCATGAATGTGGTATACCTAAGGGTATGGCAGCTGAGTTGTTTAAACCTTTTATTATTAAAAAGTTAATAGAACGAGGCGTTGTAAAAACTGTGAAGTCAGCCAAAAAGCTAGTTGATAAAAAAGACCCTGTGATTTGGGAAATACTTGAGAATATTCTTAAGGGCCACCCAGTTTTATTAAACAGGGCTCCTACACTTCACCGGTTATCTATACAGGCTTTTCAGCCAAGATTGGTTGAAGGCAAGGCTATTCAATTGCACCCATTAGTTTGTGGTGCATTTAATGCGGACTTTGATGGGGACCAAATGGCAGTCCACGTACCACTTGGGCATGCTGCAATCCTGGAAGCTCAAATGCTGATGCTTTCTGCTCATAATATGCTTAACCCTCAGGATGGTTCTCCTGTTACGCTTCCTTCTCAGGACATGGTATTAGGTTTATATTATTTGACCAAACCAAGAAAATCAAGCGGGGAAATTAAAGTTAGGGGTGAAGGAAAAACATTCTACAGTGCAGAAGAAGTCATTATAGCATTTAATGAAGGAGCAATAGACCTACACGCAGTCATCAAGGTTCGGACCAGAGTTGATGATGAAAATGGAAATCTAGTGATTAAAATTATTGAAACAACGGTAGGACGAGTTCTTTTTAATCAAAGTACACCACCCACTGTTCCATACATTAATCAATTGATGACGAAGAAAAGCTTAAAGAAGATTATAAGCGATATTATCATCAGAACGGATTTTACTGCTACTGCAAAATTTCTTGATGAGATTAAAGATCTCGGATTTTTCTGGGCATATAAAGGAGGACTATCATTCAATCTTGGTGATTTAATTACACCAAGTATCAAAGAACAAACCTTACTTGAAGCACAGGAAGAAGTTGATGAGGTTTGGGAAAATTATAATATGGGGTTGATTACTCCAAATGAACGGTATAATCAGGTAATTGATAAATGGACGTTTGCAGATAATAAAATTACTGAAAACCTGATGAGGGAGATTGCACAGCATAAACAAGGATTTAATTCTGTGTTTATGATGCTTGACTCCGGAGCCAGAGGATCTAAACAGCAAATCAAGCAGTTATGTGGTCTTAGAGGGTTGATGGCTAAGCCAAGAAAATCAGGAGATACAGGAGGTGCAATTATTGAAAACCCCATACTTGCTAATTTCCTTGAAGGGCTATCTGTATTGGAATATTTTATATCAACACACGGAGCCCGTAAGGGATTGGCCGATACCGCTCTAAAAACGGCTGATGCCGGATATCTTACCAGAAGACTGGTTGACGTAGCGCAAGATGTTATTATTACAGAAGAGGATTGTACAACATTGAGAGGAATCGATACAGAAGCCCTCAAAGACAATGAAAACGTAATTGAAACACTTGCATCCAGAATTACAGGCAGATATTCACTTTACGATGTGACTGATCCAATATCAGATGCTTTATTAGTGGAAGCAGGTCAATACATTTCTCCGGAAATAGGAATGGATATTGAAAATGCCGGCATTGAGATGGTTACAATTCGTTCGGTGTTAACCTGCGAAACGAAGGTGGGAGTATGTGCAAAATGTTATGGTAAAAACCTTGCAACCGGTAGAAGAGTTGAAACCGGTGATGCTGTGGGTATTATTGCAGCGCAATCCATCGGTGAACCGGGAACACAGCTGACATTACGTACATTCCACGTGGGAGGTATTGCATCAGTTTCCAAAACCGAATCTGAGATCACAACCAAATTTGATGGTGTGGTTGAGTTTGATAATATCAAGGTTACCGAACAAGTTGAGGGAGGATCAAAAACACAAGTTGTATTATCCCGATCAGGTGAGATACGGGTAATGGATCCTGAGACAAAAAAAGTATACAATTCTTATTTTATACCATATGGATCAACTTTGCTGGTTAAAGACAAACAAAAGGTAGCCAAAGGACAATCTATTTGTGAATGGGATCCGTTTAATAATCTTATCATTTCAGAATTTGGAGGAATTGCCCAGTTTGAGGATATCGAAGAAGGTGTAACTTATAGGGTAGAAAGAGATGATCAGACTGGTTATGCGGAGAAAGTTATCATTGAAGCTAAGAATAAGAAAAAGATACCTGTTATCAAAATTATCTCAGCAGGTGGTGATGAATTAAAAACTTACAACCTACCAGTTGGTGCATATATAAGTATTGAAGATAATGCTGAAATCGTACCTGGTCAGAAGATCGTTAAAATACCTAGGAATCTGGGTAAGATTCAGGATATTACCGGAGGTCTCCCCCGGGTTACGGAATTGTTTGAAGCCAGGAACCCTTCAAACCCTGCAATAACGGCAGAAATAGACGGGATTATTACTTATGGTAAAATTAAAAGAGGTAATCGCGAAATATTTATTGATGACGAAAAGACAGGGCAACGAAGGAAATATTTGATTGGTTTATCAAAACACTTACTGGTTCAGGAAGGAGACTTTGTTAGAGCTGGTATGCAATTGTCTGATGGTGCAGTAGCCCCTTTGGATATTTTGAATATTAAAGGACCTTTTGCTGTTCAATCTTATTTGGTTAATGGAGTTCAGGAGGTTTACCGGTCTCAGGGTATTGCCATCAATGACAAACATATTGAAGTTATTGTTAGACAAATGATGCGCAGAGTTGAAATTGTTGATCCGGGTGATACAACATTTCTTGAAGGAGAAGCTGTAGACAGACATGAATTCAATGAGCAAAATGATTGGATATATGACAAAAAAGTGATCACAGAACCAGGAGATTCTTCAAATCTTAAAGCAGGGCAAATTGTTTCAATCCGACAACTTAGAGAAGAAAATTCAATTCTTAAGAGAAATGACAAAAAACTCGCAGAGGTTCGGGATGCTGTTCCAGCTACTTCAAGTGTAATCCTTCAAGGTATAACAAGAGCCTCTTTGGGTGTAGAAAGCTGGATATCGGCTGCTTCATTCCAGGAGACTACAAAAGTATTAAGTACTGCAGCAATTTCAGCTAAACGAGATAATTTATCCGGGCTTAAAGAAAATGTTATTGTAGGCAAAAATATACCTGCAGGTACGGGGCTTCGTAAATTCAAAGACCTTGAAGTAGAGGCTATCAACGAATACAATGTCATTTAAAAGGAAGTAAGTGTTCTTTTAATAAAAAAAAAGCGGAAATATTTTAAGGAATATTTCCGTTTTTTTTTGTCTTAATATTTAGTCGAATTATTTTTTTATGTTAATCCATAAATATATTTAGATTTACATATTGTTAAATATAAATATATGGCACTTAGGAAAACATACTATGTATTATTGCTATTACTTTTTCTTTTTATGAGTAATTGCGTACTGACCGAACATAAAAATGAAAATGAAATAATAAGTGAAAAGCTATATCCTTTTGAAGATTTTTATTTACTAAAACAATATCCTGAAAAGAAATTTCATTTGGCAGCATTTGAGAAATCAATGGAGGCAGTCAGGAAATTTTCATCGAATAGTTCCAATCGTTCTGATGGAAAATGGGATGTGCAGGGACCTGGCAATATTGGGGCCCGGGCAAACACTTTTGCAATAGACCCGCAAAACTCCAATCATATGTTTGTTGGTTTTTCTGAAGGTGGTTTATTCAGCACACGGAATAATGGGGATGATTGGCTACCTGTTTTTGATGACCAACTAAAATTATCAATAGGTGATGTTGTCGTAGATCCATTAAAGAGTAACATCCTATATGCAGGTACCGGTGATCCTAATATTTCAGGATATCCATTTATTGGAGACGGGCTATATAAGTCTATAAACGGCGGAACTACATGGACTAACATAGGTCTGATGGAAACGCGTGTTATTTCCCAAATAAGAGTTTCATCCGTAGATAACAATATTATTTATGTGGGAGCAATGGGTTTACCCTTTGAAAAAAATATTCACAGAGGAGTATTTAAAAGCAATAATGGCGGAATTACCTAGGAAAAAGTTTTATTTATCAATGATTCTACTGGCGTAGCGGATATTGTAATTCATCCCTTAAACCATAACATCGTATATGCTGCTTCATGGAACCGAATAAGGAATAATAGACAATCTTTAGTTTCGGGGCCAGACGCAAAAATTTTTAAAAGTACTGACGGAGGCCAAACCTGGAAAATATTAACTAATGGATTGCCGCAGGATAATTCAAGCCGGATTGGCATAGATATTAGTAAGTCAAATCCAAATGTTTTGTATGCGTGCTATACCGATCCTACAAATTATAATTTAAAAGGCATTTTCAGGTCGACTGATGGGGGGGAGTCCTGGAAATCACTGCCAATAAGTGAAAACTCCGGTCTTGGCGAGGGTATATATGGTGGCTTTGGGTGGTATTTTGGCAAAATTAGAGTTAATCCTACAAATCCGGATGATGTTTTTATTCTCGCCGTTGATTTGTATAGAAGTAAAAATGGCGGACAAAATTGGGAACCAGCGTCTCCACCTTGGTGGACTTATCAGGTACATGCAGATAAACATGATCTGATTTTTGATAAAGATAAGATGTACCTTACTACGGATGGAGGTGTTTATAGTTCAGATATAGAGAATACAAATTGGACAGATATTGAAAACATTCCCACTACACAATTTTACAGAGTAGGATACAACCCTAATGAACCTGATAAATACTATGGTGGAGCGCAGGATAACGGAACTTCCGGAGGGAATATATCAACCATCATTAATTGGGAAAGGATTTATGGTGGAGATGGTTTTCAGTGTTTATTTCATCCCTCCAATCCGGATATATTTTATGTTGAGACCCAGAATGGTGGTATTGCTGTCACTTCAAATGGGGGAATCTCGTTTGATGACGGAACAATCGGTATTGATGGCAGTGATTCAAGAAACTGGGATATGCCATTTTTAATGAGTCACCATAATCCTGATATTTTATATACCGGAACCAACAAGGTATATCTAAATACTAATGGACCGAATATCGACTGGGAAGCAATAAGCCCGGATCTTACTGATCAGTCTTCTGATTTTTTAAGACACAATATTAGCGCCATAGATGAATCGCCACTTAATTCTGACTTAATTATGGCGGGTACAAGTGATGGTTATTTATGGATTACTGAAAACAGGGGAGGGACATGGAATAAAATATCATCTGCACTACCTAAAAAATATATATCTTCAGTGTCGTTTTCACCAGTTCAAACGGGTACTATATATGTGACCTACACCGGATACAAAGATAATGACAATACTCCATATATCTACCAATCCCGCGATCTTGGACAAACATGGGAGCCAATCCAAGGGAACTTGCCCCGAATCGCCATTAATAACATTCTGGTGTTGAATCCAATTATACCAGCGTTAAACACATATATTTTTATTGCTACGGATGCAGGCGTTTTTTATACATCTGATGGCGGGACGGTATGGAACCGATTGGGGGAAAATATGCCTTTTATAACTGTTTATGATATTGAATACAATACAAAAAGAAATCAAATAATAGCCGGGACTTTTGGCCGGAGTATTCAGTCATTTGATCTCGATCAAATTGGTTATACAGGAACTGTTAGTGTACAAGACGCCATTAAAAGGCCGTTAATCCGGCTTAAAAGTAATGTAATTCCAAATAATTTGAGTCTGGAAATAGAGGTTGAAAACACTCAAAATCAAGTTGTCAGTTATGCTGTTTATGGAATAGCCGGTAATCAACTTTTGTGTGGTAAAATAGAAAATAATCCGTGTCAAATCGAAGTCGGTAACTTGCCTTCCGGTACTTACCTGTTTGTTTGTACAGATCTTAAAAATCGTAATCAGACCATTTCAAAGTTTATTAAACTTTAATTTTTTTGAAGGTTTTTAGAATTATTTCTAATTCCTCAGCTCTATTTGACCCAATAAGAATATTTTTTCCATCTTTCAAATGAAGTTGAAGTCCTTGATTTCCTTTTATTGTATATGCTTTACCAAATTTATTATACCTTAGACCCCAACCCCCATATTCTTTTAATGGGCTAAATGATCTTATTTCGGCGCTTTCTACCTTATCCCAGCTAATAGTTTGCCATTTAATATGCAATGGGTAAAAGCGAAATTGGATACCCTGATTATCTATTTTGGTATTGAGTCTGACCAAAGAAAGAAAAACACAAATCAGTGAGATTCCAATGATACTGGAATAAAAAAAGTCCATTTTTGTATACCCAAAATAAAAATACAGAAACCAGTTAAACACAGATGTAAGTGCCAAAATGCTGATTGGCCAGATACTATCAATTTTTTGTATTTCTTCAAATGTATCTTTATTCATCAGAATGTAACCTGCTTTAGTATTTCTTTGCCTTCTCTAATGAATTTAATCTCTATTGTCTGACCCGTTTTAAATATGGTCAGGCATTTCATATATGCCTGCATATCAGTTATCTCCATGTCTCCCATTTTAGTGATAATATCTCCCTTTTGCAAACCTGCGATATGCGCAGGTTTTCCATCTTTAACCCCGTCCAATTTAAGACCTTTTCCATCATATAAATAGTCTGGCATTACACCAAGTGTAACATTAAATGCCATTCTTGTCTGTGATTCATCTTTTGTTTTAGTAAAAGGTAGTTTATCTTTTTTATCTAAAATACTAACGACTGTATAAATGTATTCTACGATATCCTTCACTCCTTCATAATTAATCAGATGTGCATCATCACTCGGCTTATGGTAATCGCCGTGCTGACCAGTAAAAAACGCAAGTACCGGGATTCCTGAGTTGTAAAATGTTGCGTGATCCGAAGGCCCCATTCCTGAAAGATCTTTTTTAAGGCTAAAAACAGGTTTGTTAATTTCATTAAGAATGGATTCAAATTCAGGAGAAGTGCCGACCCCGCTAATGGCTAACTTTCTCTCAGTATTTAATCTGCCAATCATATCCATATTGATCATATAATTCAACTTCTTTTTATCTACTGCAGTGCTATTTATATAGTAATTAGAGCCCCATAGTCCCTTTTCTTCACCGGAGAAGCAGATGAACAAATAATTGTGTTTCTTTAACCCGCTTTTCTTAATGCTTTCTGCCAGACATAATACTCCGGCTACTCCGCTTGAATTATCATCAGCTCCATTGTGAATGGCAGGATCGCCAACGTATAAAGACCCTTCCTTTCCGTATCCCAAATGGTCATAATGACCTCCAATTATAACAGTAGATGCAGCTTTATTGTCTATAAAACCAATTACATTTCTTCCTTTTACTTCAATTCCATTTGTGGCGGTTTCTTCACCATGTGGATTTCCGTTTTGTTTTCTTGAAAAAGTCTGAAAATAGCTTAAACTGTCCCCGGCAGGTTGCAGCCCGATTTCGCGAAACCTTTTCGCGATATAATCTCCGGCTTTACGTTCGCCTTCTGTCCCTATTTCTCTGCCTTCCATTTCATCTGATGAAAGCATAATGATATCCGTTGCAAGGTTTTGCTTGGGGAACTCTATTGGAAATGCTGTTTTTCTGCTGCATGAAGATATTAAGATTATTACCAACAGATAAAAAATATAAGATATTTTACTTTGTTTCATTTTAAGGAATATTTTTATAATGTGCAAAAATAAGGAATTGTCGTCGTTTAATTATGCAGTTGACGTATTATCTTAACTGAATATGTTATTATTAATTTTAAGAAGCATTAAAACAAAAATTTAAAAAGGACTATTTAAATTAAAATTATCACCACAGATTTAATTGTTTGTTATACGTTGTATTCTTAATTTGGAAAAAATGAATCTTTACATAATTTCTTATATTATTAAATTACATTATAATGATAATTAAGAAATTGAATTGCCTTACTTTTGCGAAATAAATAAAAAGTTTACCATGATTGTAAGAGGTCCCATTTTTTTGATGTTGATTTTTATGTTTTCATCCTGCAATACAAATAAGAGGAGTATTCTGGACATGAGTATACCAGCTGATTTAGACACGCTGCGGTATGCCCAGGAAAAACATCTTAAAAATGTTAAGCAATTGACTTTTGGTGGAGATAATGCAGAAGCTTATTGGAGTTTTGATAACAAAAAGGTAGTTTTCCAGGCTACAAACAAAATCTGGGGATCAGAATGTGACCAGATTTATTATTTTGACCTTAATAACTGGCAGCGTAAACAAGTAGCGCCACCATTGCTAAGCACTGGAAAAGGCAGGACAACCTGTAGTTTTTTTATGTCTGACAATAAAAGTGTTGTATATGCCTCTACGCATGAGGCTGGTGCATCGTGCCCTCATGTTCCTGAACGCAGGGCAGATGGTAAATATATATGGCCAATTTATGAAACATTTGATATTTACCATGGCGATTTAAATGGAAATATAATTAAAAAGCTCACGGATTCCCCCGGTTATGATGCAGAAGCTACGGTATCACCTAAAGGAGATAAAATAGTTTTTACTTCGATGCGTAGTGGAGATCTGGAGTTATATACTATGAATACCGACGGTTCGGGAGTAAAACAAATTACAAACCAGCTTGGGTATGATGGCGGGGCATTTTTTTCACCGGATGGAAAAAAGCTGGTATTCAGATCTTCCCGGCCAAAAACTGAAGAAGAAGTGAAGGTATATAAGGAGTTATTATCTCAAAATCAGGTAATGCCCACCAATATGGAGCTTTATGTTTGTAATGTGGATGGTTCGGGCCTAAAGCAACTTACCAATTTAGGTAAAGCAAATTGGGCTCCTTATTTTCTGCCTAAGGGCGACAAAATAATATTTTCTTCAAACCATGCAGCGCCAAGGGGATATCAGTTTAATCTGTATACCATAAATTTAGACGGAACGGGATTGGAACAAATTACATTTGATAAGACGTTTGATTCTTTCCCCATGTTTTCATATGATGGTAAAAAAATTATTTTTGCCTCAAACAGAAATAACGGAGGAACACACGACACGAACCTGTTTATAGCTGATTGGGTAGATTAATAAAAAATGGTTCACTTTACACTACACGATATCAAGGGCATGGATATGCTCAACAGACTTATGCTTGTCAACAGCATTACAGGATTTAAACCTGCCAATCTTATTGGTACCATAAATGCCAGTGGACAGACTAATCTGGCAATAATTAGTTCGGTAGTTCACATGGGATCTGACCCTGCAATATTGGGGTTTTTTATGCGACCCATGGTAACAGAGCGGCATACAATGGAAAATATTTTGGAGACGAAAAGCTATACCATCAACCATATACATGAACATATTGCGGAAAAGGCCCATTATACTTCAGCGAATTTTGAGAAACAGGAATCAGAATTTGAAAAATGCAAGTTGACGCCGGTTTTTAAAGATAAATTTGAAGCACCTTATGTATTGGAATCAAAGATTCAGATCGGTATGCAATTCGCTGAAAAAATAGATATTTCACTGAATGGAACTATTTTGGTTATAGGTCATGTTTTTCACATTTACATGGAAGAAAATGCTTATTCCGGAGAAGGTGGGGTAGACCTCAATGCTGCAGGTACAATTTGTGTGTCAGGTTTGGATACGTATCATACAACTAATAAGATCGGGTCCTTTCCCTTTGCAACTCCGGCCAACATTCCTGAATTCAAATAAGACGAAAAGCTAAGTATTAACCGCATAGAGGAATCAATTGTACTTTGATTTTAGGCTGTATTTAAGTTTAATTAATAAACCAGGAGTAATAAATAATTGATTTTATATTTCTGAGAAGAGCGGGTAGTATAAAAAAAAAGACCGATTCTCCCTACAGAACCGGTCCCGAGTAAACAATTTGCTTAATTAATTACTCATAAACTCAATCTCGCAGTTATATAATCCAATACCGTGCCAAAAAATAATTAAAGTGGTTATCTTTACATAAAATTGTTGCAATGTCTCTCATTATTGATGTTTTAATCGGAATTATCTGTGTGTTACATATTTATTTTCTTTGGCTGGAAATGTTTGCCTGGACAACAGTTGGAAAAAAGACATTTAAAATGTTGAGCCCAGATCTATTTGAAAAGACAAAAGTGCTTGCAGCAAATCAGGGCTTATATAATGGGTTTTTGGCTGCCGGTTTGCTATGGACCTATTTTATTGAGGATGAATTGTGGGCTTATAAAATAGCTTCATTTTTTCTGGCATGTGTACTGACTGCAGGATTGTACGGTTGGTATTCGGTTTCTGTGCGGATATTTTATATTCAAGGAATGCCTGCGCTTATTGCTATATGTTTAATGATTTTGCAACGAATATGAATCCTTAAGTGATTTATAGTAAAATTGAAATTATGGGTTTTATTGTCCAATAGTTCAAAATCCGAATTATGTTTCTATGGTTTTCCTACGGCTATAGTAGTGCTTTGTTTTTTTTTATTGAGTGTAGAGAAGGGTGGAATATAGAATAAAAACTAACTTAACAAAAATGTGGATTAATGAATTCGTATAATAACAAATATATAGTGCTACAGTTTTAACTTAAATTCCAAGGATGTTTGTATTCAATTTTTAAAATATGGAGGCAAACATATTGGTAAAGGAATAATTCACAAGATGTAATTTCCGTTTAATAACAAATGATATACATGATTTGTAATTTAAGTTTTGCTGTTCAGTAATCTCTGCAAATAAAAAAATACCATAAAACCGATATCGTTTATAAAATAAAAAAGGGAGCACAAAAAGATTTGGCCCCCTTTTTATATTCTTAAAAATATATTTTATTTTTTTAACATTTGCTCAACTCCTGAAGTAAACTCATCTACTGTATTGGTGTAACCAGTTTTTCCGAGTGCTTCTACCGTGAACTGATTGGTGGCTGCATCTTTGTTTAAATTAAAGACCCAAACTGTTGGGTAACCCGTGACCTGAAATGCCTGTTGTAAGCTGGCATTTTGTGCTTTGATGTTCTCAGGAATTTCCTTGCGTCTTGGAAAATCAAGTTCCAGCAATACGACATTTTTTTCAGCCCATTGTTTGAAACCCTCCTGACTGAACACATTGGCAGTTAAACGTTTGCACCAGCCGCACCAATCGCTTCCTGTAAAATTAGCCATGATTGGTTTTCCTGTTGCTTTTGATTTTTCATACGCTTCATCTACATTAACTAACCAGCCCGGATTTTCAGCCGTATATGTTGCTGTTGTTTTTTCCTGTAAGGTACTTACAGGTTGTGATGATTGCGCAGTTGCCAAAAAAGAATTCAGGGATAAAAACAAGCCCCAGACGAATACTTTATTATTTAATAACTTTAAACTCATTGAATTATATTTTAATATTTAACTACAAAAATAATAGTAAAATTCAATATTCATTCCAAATAAGAAATAATTAACTAAAATTCAAAACAAAAGAATAAAAAAACCCGAAGCTTTTACACTTCGGGTAAATCAAAACAACAATTCTTAACCCAAAAATCAAATTAAGATTCTATGAGTGGTAGTGGTTTGGTACAGAAAAACCAATCAGAACATTTAATATCTTCAGACTCCATTCTTTCTTTGGCAACGCCGCAAGACCCGGCTGTAGGGACAATGACATCTTCTCCAGGTCGCCAATCGGCCGGAGTTGCAATAGCATATTTGTCTGCTGTTTGCATCGCAATCAAGGCTCTTTTTAACTCATCAAAGTTTCTACCCAAAGACAGCGGATAATATATTATTGCCCTTACATATCCTCTTGGATCAATAAAAAATACAGCTCTTACGGCTTTAGTACTACTTTCACCGGGTTGAATCATGCCATATTTTTTAGCGATTTCCATAGTGATGTCTTCTATTAATGGAAATTTGACTTCCACATTTTTCATATCCCGGAATTCAATTTTTTCCCTGATTGTACGCAACCAGGCAATATGACTGTACAGGCCATCAACTGACAAACCCACCAGTTGGCAATTCAGTTCATTGAACTCATTTTCCATTTTTGCAAAAGTCATAAATTCTGATGTACAAACCGGTGTAAAATCAGCAGGGTGGCTGAACAGAATCACCCATTTTCCGCTGTAATCCTGTGGAAAACTTATTTCGCCCTGCGTTGTAATTGCTTTAAAAGAAGGCGCTTTGTCACCGATTCTGGGAATCGGAATGATTTGGTTTTCCATTGTGGTTTCCATATTAATTTTTTTAATGTTATTTAATTATAGCATGGTGCTGGGGCAGACATAATCTGTCAGGGTAAATTTGCCGCTATCTTTAATCTCTTTAAATCCACCATCCACGTTAATGAGGTTATCATAGCCTCTTGATTTAAGAATCGAAGCGAAACTCATAGAACGGTATCCTCCTGCACAGTGAACATAATATGTTTTAGATGGATTGACCATTTTCATACTTTCATTCACATAATCCAAAGGCGCATTTTCGGCACCGATAATGTGTTCAGAATCATATTCACTTTTTTTTCTGACATCAAGAATGTTGATTTCCGGATTCTGTGTTTTAATATCAGCTAATTCAGAAACAGAAATATTCCTGATCGAATCTGTTTCTTTACCTTCCCTGATCCATGCATCTATTCCGCCATCCAAATACCCGATGGTAAAATCGTAACCCACTCTTGCCAATCTGGTAATAATTTCTTCTTCCCGACCTTTATCAGCTACTACAAGGATTTCCTGTTTTATATCCGGTATCAGTGTACCAACCCAAACCGCAAAACTGCCATCAATTCCGATGTTTATCGAATTAGGAATGAAGGCTGCTGCAAAAGATTTGGAATTTCTTGTATCCAGTATCAGGGCATGGGTTTCATTGGCAACAAGTTCAAACTCTTTTGGAGAGAGCGCTTTTTTCCCTCTTTCCATAACTTTGTCGATACTATCATAACCCTGAATATTCATGAGAACATTTTTTGGAAAATATCCTGGCGGGGGCATGAGGCCGTGAAGCACTTCGCCTATAAATGTTTCTTTTGTTAAGCCTGGTCGAAGCGCATAATTGGTTTTTTTCTGATTACCCAAGGTGTCCGAAGTTTCTTTGGATAAGTTTTTACCACATGCGCTACCGGCACCATGGGCAGGGTAGACTATCAGATCATCTGACAATGGCATGATCTTATTTTGAAGTGAGTCATACAAATGACCCGCTAATTTTTCTTCTGTCAGTTCAGAGATGACATGTTGCGCCAAATCAGGTCTTCCTACATCACCTATAAATAAGGTATCCCCAGTAAATAAAGCGGTCTCTTTGCCATTTTCATCCATGAGTAAAAAACAACTGCTTTCCATTGTATGACCGGGAGTATGAATTACTTTAATTTTTATATTCCCTACATTAAATATTTCTCCGTCTTCTGCTACTCTCATTTCAAATCCGGTTTTCGCTGTAGTTGGACCATAGACGATCGTAGCACCGGTTTTTTTAGCCAGATCAATATGACCTGATACAAAATCTGCATGAAAGTGTGTTTCGAAAACGTATTTAATTCTGGCGTGATTCTTTTCTGCTTTTTCAATGTAAGGTTGTACTTCACGCAGCGGATCAATAACCACTGCTTCGCCATTGCTTTCAATATAATAGGCTCCCTGAGCCAGACATCCAGTATAAATTTGTTCTATTTTCATTTGGTAAAATATGATTTAATAATGGTGAAATAAAAAATGCTTTTACAAAAGTATGGCATATTTTATAAGGAGAAAGTGACGTAAGTTACACAAGACACTTCAGGATTTGCTGCGTGCTGTCGGGTTTTTGTTCATTAGCAACAATGTATAGTCATTGAGGGCACAGGGAATCATAATTATAAAATAACAAAAAGTCATTTTTCTTTTTTGATGTATAACCCATTTCTCTAACTACCTGCAGGGATTTTAGCGGTTTTAAAGTGCTACTCTTTTATACTTTTTCCAAATGGCTTTAAATTGTTTTGCCATTTCAATTGCCGTTTTACTGTTAAACTGAATTATATCATTTCCATCTTCCAGAGCGGGGCCTGCAAAACATGTACAAGCTTCGGATGAGCCGTTATAAATTCCAATTTCCAAAATAAACGGATTAAATTCGCATTGCGGAAGGATCAGGAAATTAGCAGTAACTTCCTGTTCGGTCAGTCCGTACATTTTTTTATAGGTATCAATTTGTTTATTTATATCCTTTGTTCCAGGGACTATGTATTTGTACTTTGTTTTTTGTCCCAGGTTGACACTTACCAACTCAGAAAAATCTTTATTTTCTACATCATAATGTAGAGAAGGGCTAATTACCCAAACTTCTTTTGCCTGATCTTCCAGTTTTATTAATTGTTTTAAAGTCATATTATTATTTTTAACAAAGATAAATAAATGCAAAATATTTTTATACTAATACATATTTAAAAACGAGCAGACAGCTGATCATTTTGAAGTATTCACGGCGTTTAATTTTTTTACTTTTATAAATTTCTCCAATTCCACAGCATGGAAAACTATTGCTGAAATCCCTATACAAGCGAACAACTCATTCAATGACAAGGGCTGAGTATGTAAAACGTCATTGGCAAAAGGCAAATAAATCACTATAATCTGTAAAATAACTGTTATAAAAATTGTTATTATCAGTGGTTTATTGGTTAGGATACCTTGTTTGTATAGAAATGTCCTTTCGCTACGTATAGCCAGTACATGACCTAATTGTGAAAATGCCATTACAGTAAAGACCATGGTTTGCCAGTGGCGAAGATCATGACCCAAAGCCCAGGCCTGCGTAGTCAGTGTAATTCCAGCCATTAATAAGCCAACCCAAACTATATGTAATCCAATGCCCTCGGCAAACAAGCTTTCATTGTACTTGCGAGGAGGTCTTAACATAATATCCGGTTCTGCCTTTTCGCTTGCCAGGGCAATGCCCGGGAGACCATCTGTAATCAGATTAATCCACAAAATATGTATGGGTAATAACGGGATAGGCAAACCAATCAAAGGCGCCAGAAGAATAGTCCATATTTCGGCTCCGTTGCAAGTCATGATGTATTTTACAAACTTCCGGATATTATCAAAGATTCTGCGGCCTTCCTTAACTGCTTTAACAATAGTGGCAAAGTTATCGTCGAGCAGGATCATATCTGCTGCTTCCTTACTTACATCAGTGCCTTTGATGCCCATGGCTACACCAATATTTGCCGCTTTTAAAGCGGGCGCATCATTCACGCCATCTCCGGTCATAGCTACAAAGTTATTTTTTGCCTGCAGCGCTGAAATTATGGCTAATTTTTGTTCCGGGCTGACTCTGGCATACACTGAAATTTTGTCTACATTTTTTAATAACTCTTCCGGGTCCATTGCTTTCATTTCAAAGCCTGTGAGCGATAAGCTATCTTCTGTCCAGATTCCAATTTGTTTAGCTATGGCTATGGCTGTCGCCTGGTGATCACCGGTAATCATTATTGGTTTAATACCGGCAGTGCGGCATTCTGTGATCATGCCACATACTTCCTCTCTGGGCGGGTCAATCATGCCCACCAGGCCCGTTACCAGCAAATCTGATTCAATGTTTAATTCATCTATATTGCCGGGCAGATGATCCAGGTATTTATGTGCAAATAATAATACTCTTAAGCCACGCGATGACCAATCTGCCACCATATTAAACCAAAACTCTATAGCGTCATTATCTTTCAAATGAGGCAGAATCATTTCTGCTGCGCCTTTGGTCACAACTATATATCCATCTTCCCATTGGTGGATGGTAGACATACATTTTCGATCTGCGTCAAACGGCAATTCATTTAATCTTGGGAATTGGTTTCTTTTTTCATCATACGCTTCTGATCCAGTTTTACCATTAACATACTCTGTCAGCGCTATTTCAGTTGGATCTCCCCTATATTTGCCGTCTTTAAAAATTACATCATTATTGAGTGCCATCACCAATTCCAGCATAGCTTCTCCGTCACTCAGGTCAGACTTTTCGGAATATACATCAGTGACTGTCATTTTGTTCATCGTGAGGGTTCCTGTTTTATCGGAACAAATAACATTGACCGAACCCAATGTTTCTACTGCGGGCAGATTGCGGATCAGTGCTTTTTTCTTTACCATTCTGGATGACCCATTCGCCAGTGCAATTGTAATCAGGGCTGGCAGTGCTTCGGGAATGGCGGCTACAGCCAAGCTTATTGACAATAACAACATAGACATCGGTTCTTCGCCCCTTAACCATCCGGCCAGGAATAAGATCAAACAGATCGACAGAATGATGTAAGACAGCTTTTTGCTGAAGTCCGTCATACGAAGCTGTAGCGGCGTATTTGAATCACTTTGCTGCAACATGGACGCAATTCGTCCCAATTCAGTTTCCAGACCGGTTTTTGTTGCTATGCCTCTGGCTCTTCCGTGGGTCACTATGGTTCCTTTATAGACCTGATTGGTGATGTCACCCAAAGAAATGTATTCACTTTCCAGCTTATCGGGGTTCTTTTCTGTGGTTACAGATTCTCCGGTTAACGTGGATTCGTCGACATTAAAGCCAAAGCTTTCTATCAGGCGGATATCTGCCGGTACGGTATTGCCTGCTTCCAATAAAACCAGATCTCCCGGTACAATCTGATTTGCTGCAATTTGCTGAAGGGAATTGTCGCGAATCACAGTGCTGTTTAAAGCTGCCATTTTTTTAAGTGCGTCCATGGCTTTTTCCGCTTTAAAGTCCTGATAAAAGCCGATTATTGCATTCAGGACCACAATTATTATGATAATCAGCGTATCGGCAATGTCACCTAAATAGCCTGAAATTATGGCAGCGAGGATCAGAATCAGGATCATAAAATCAAAAAACTGTCTGGCAATCAACTGCCAAATACTCACACTCTTTTTATCGGGAATTTCATTCAGTCCATGTTTTAGTAATCTTTTATTTATTTCATCCGATGTTAAGCCGGATTCACCGGTTTTAAATAATTCAAAGATTTCCTTTACAGATAGTAAGTAGGTTTTCATTTAAAATTTATTAAAACAATCAATCAATGATTTCAATCAAATGGACTGCGTTTTTATATATGGCTTACGTGTATTCAATTCTTTTAAGTATCATTTTTGCTTCCAGGTATTCTTTAACAGCTGTAAGTAAAAGTTTTTTTGAGTCTTTGACTTCTCTCAGTAAATTCAGCAGTGAGGCCAGATCAAAGTTCTGATTTTTATGATAAAGACCAAATGCATCACTTTTCAGGGTACTGTAATCCGATTCATTGATTTCATTCAGGTCAGCAATTATTTCGTCATCAATCTTTGAATTTATCTGATTTTCAAAAACTTTGTTAAATTGTTTTTCCATTTCAGAGATCCGGGTATACAGGTTAAATATTTCATCATCCGCCGATTTCCGGATCTCTTCCAGATTGTGTTTAACATCTTTAAGTGCTTTAACTGAAAGGGTTGCCGATCTTATTGATGAAAAATACTTTTGAATAGCGTTTGATTCATTTGGCTCCAAAGGATTATGGAACAGCGGGGAACACAAATTAAAAATCTCATTTTCGTATGTTTTCAGGTCAAAATATTGCTCCTGAGCGAATGCTACGTCTGAATCATTATAAAATATATTTCTATTTCCGGTCGCTTTATTAATAAACAACAATGTTTCATTATCCAATGCATCGATTGAGGTTAAAGTATCTTTAGGGTTAATAAAGGGCAGAAACCTGGAGGCCATCTTTTGGTCTGAACCGATAAAACGGTCGAGCCAACCGGTTAATTTCCCTAAAAATGGCAGGATAATGATGATGCCCAATAAATTAAATGAACTATGAAAAGTAACCAAGGCCACCAGCGGGTCTTTTATTCCTGCCCAACCGATTAAAAATAATATGGGCTTTAAAAGGATGATGGTAAAAAATGCCGTGATTACATTGATATAAAACTGAGACCAACCTGTTTTTTTACGAATATGATTCCCATTTATGGTCCCTAAAATACCGGTTACTGTCGTGCCAAGATCTGCCCCAATAGCCAGGTAGGCGGCCTGTGTCAGGTTGATGCTGCCTGCGGCCAGAGAGGTTAAAAAAATAACCATTGATGCTGCGCTTGAGCGAATGGCTGCAGCCAGTACAAAGCCAAACAAGAGAAATAGCACTAACGGTTTTCCAACGAGGGTGTTTAAGTCGGCATTTTGGGCAAATTCAAAAAAACCTTCCTTCATAAACTGGAGCCCCATAAACATGAGGCCAAAACCAAATATCAGTTTACCAGCCTGATGGGCCTTGCCATTTGCATAAAAAACCGTTATCAATGACCCTATGGCTGTGACCGGTAAATAAAAATTTTCCAGGTTGAATTTAAATCCAAGTAAGGCAACAATCCAACCGGTTACCGTAGTACCCAGATTGGCACCGAGGATCATGCCGATGCCATTTTTAAGACCAATGATGCCCGAGCCAGTGAATGACATCACCAAAAGTGTTACCATGGAGCTGCTTTGCATTACACCTGTGGTCAGTGCTCCGGCAATGACCGCCTTTACCGGGTGTCCGGTTTGTTTCTGCAAAAAAGTTTTAAATGTTCTTCCGGTGAGGGCTTTTATAGCATCTTCGAGCAAAGAAATTCCATAAAGAAATATTCCTAAACCAGCCAGCAGATACCATATTTTAATTTCGGACCAATTCATACTATGGTAACTTTTTTTGAATGTGTTAAGTTCAAGTAATTGAAGTAATTAACAATATGTGGCGTTAAAATAATAAACATGCCGATTAAGAAAAAATTAATTAAAAATATGTAAATTTAAGCGTATTTGACGGACATGAATATTCTTATTCCTATTCTTACTTTGGTAGTCATTCACTTTTCAAATCAACCGATTGAAACAAATCCGGAAGATAATCATCGGAGTAATAATGACAAAACGGGCTTTTATTCGGACAATGCCCCCTGTCATGGGGTGTTGCTGGCCAATGATATGCTTGTTTTTCAATCTTTCTATGCAGCGCAACGGAGTTCTTTGGTTCAGGAAAGTCCTGTTTGCGGGACTTACAGCGGTCAGGACGACTGGTATAAAATCGTAGTGCCGGCATCCGGTGCTGTTTCCATTGAACTGGACACAAATCAATGGGTTGACGCTTCTTTCAGTGTATACAGGGGAGGGTGTGATGATCTTAAACTGATCAACTGCATAACAGATGCTGCCTGCAGTACTTCAGCCATGCCGGTGTATTTTTATGAAAATCTAATGGCGGGGGATACCTTATTTTTACGAATCTGGAATGATGCGTCCTTTGCCGGATTTTTTAATATGCGGATTTCCAATCCGTACGGGAATCCTTATCAATCCACCAATGATGCAGCCCCAATCACGGTATTTGGGCAGGGGAATTGTATTGAGCTTACAGAAGCAAAAAACAATAAAAAAGGTTGTTCGTGGTATCCAGTCGAAGTTGATTTTTCGCAAGCATTTGAATACCGATACTCATTATTTTTTGGAACATCGGATTTTGGGGCTGATGGCATGGCAATTGTATTTCAGAATAATGGCATTCCTATATGCGGGACATCGGGGCAGGGCATGGGTGCCGGTGGAATTGCATCAAGCTGGATTGTGGAGTTTGATACCTTCCGGAACGGATTCCTGGGCGATCCCGGTCAGGATCATGTAGCCATAGACATCAACGGCAATATGCGACATCAGGGAAATCCTCCAGTACCTTTACCCAATATCGAAGACGGGCAGTTTCATGACATTATCCTGCGATGGAACCCGGCAACGCTGACCTTTGTGGTGGAAATTGACGGCATTGTCCGAATTATTAAGGTGTATGATATTGTAAATCTTGTATTTAACGGTGATTCTATGGTGCACTGGGGAGTTACTGCTTCTACAGGAGGCTCTGATAACCAGCATATCCTATGTTTTGAAAATATACAATTCGAAAATAAATTTACTCAGTTTACAAATGTGAGTACGTCTATATGTGACGGGGAAGCGGTTCTGTTTGGCGGTGAAAACAGGAATGTGGCCGGCATCTATTTTGATACATTACAGGCCATTAACGGATGTGACAGTATCGTTGGGTTACATCTTGCTTTCAGGCAAACATATAAAACCACCCAATATTTAAATTTATGTGCGGGGGAAACTTATCAAGGGTATGGTACCAGCGGTATTTATGTTGACAGCCTGCAAAGCATAACAGGCTGCGACAGCATCGTATTCACTACCCTGGAGGTTTATCCTGAAAATGTAAATCATATAAGTATTTCCATCTGTCCTGGCCAGTACTGGAACGGGTACAGTTCCGAAGGGATTTATTACGACACCTTAAGTACTATTCATGGTTGCGACAGCATCGTGGTCACCGATTTAGTATTGCTGCCGGAAGATACCAGCCGGCTTAATATTACGCTATGTGCCGGGGAATCTATATTCGGTTATAGCCTTGAAGGCAGCTATACTGACACCCTGCAAGCGGTATCCGGGTGCGATAGCCTGCGTATCACCACCTTATCACTGTATCCGGAATTGGTGTCGGAAAACAGGGTATCCCTTTGTGAGGGGCAATCCTGGAATGGTTATTCTCAAGCTGGCTTATATATTGATACCTTGCGTTCGGAGCATGGGTGCGACAGTATCGTGCGCGCGCTGATTGATGTTTTGCCAACGGTTGCCGATACTAAGTTTGCCACTATTTGCGGTGATACGGTGTATGCCGGTTATTCTTCCACGGGAATATACCAGGACACGTTGACCAGTATATCCGGGTGTGACAGCGTGCATACGTTGTTTTTAACGGTATATGCTCTAACATCGGATAGTATTACCGTGACCTTTTGTTCCAATGAGCCCTTCCGAGGTCAGACATATACACCCGGCACCTTTGAGGTTCCGGTGAGCGGCACTGATATTCATGGATGCCGTACGGATACGATGCTCTTTTTGTTTGTATTGCCTGTGACAGTACGAGAAGATACGGTTACTCTTTGTGATGGTGAAAACTGGAATGGATATACGTCCAGTGGTGTGGTGTCCAATACATATGTTTCTCTGGTTACCGGGTGTGACAGTACGGTACATACGTACCTTCGGTTTTTAAACGAAGACATGTCAGAAGATACCGTTTATATTTGTGAGGGACAACAATATATGGGCTATAGCCGTGAAGTCAGCATCACCGATTCGCTTCAAAATATAAAAGGGTGTGACAGTTTGGTGGTTACTTATTTAAAAATAAAACCGATCGCTAAAAAGGATACGCTCATTCATTTGTGTTGGGGAGAAAAATATCACGGGCATGATTTGGAAGGCCAATATACCGATACCTTAACGGCATCCAACGGTTGTGACAGTCTTGTTCAGGTGTCGATCCGGTTTTTTCCTGAAAGGCAGGTATTGCCGAACATTTTTTCTCCTGACGGAAACGACTCCAATGATTATTTTAAACCGTTGCAACAGGGCAGCTTTGTCAGGATGTATGCCTTGTCGGTGTATGACCGATATGGCAATCTCGTTTTCAAATCCTCATCGCCAGAAGAAGGGTGGGACGGGACATTCAAGGGAAAACCTGTCGGTGCCGGGGTATATGTGTATTCCCTGGTTGTGGAATACGAAGGGTGTCCAGTAAGCAGGCAGGAGGGTACCATTACGGTACTCCGTTAAATTAAAAAGCCGAAATTGGTATTCCGGCTTTTATTTCACTTTTTTCTGATCAAGAATGTTTAAATTTTTTTATTGCTGCTGTCAGTTTCGGAACCACTTCAAAAAGGTCTCCTACTACTCCGTAATCTGCTGCTTTGAAAAAAGGCGCTTCGGGGTCTTTATTGATGACAACGATGACTTTGCTGTTATTTACACCTGCCAAATGCTGGATGGCACCTGAAATGCCGACGGCAATGTACAGATTGGGACGAATTGCTACCCCTGTCTGACCCACATGCTCATGATGCGGTCTCCAATCGGCATCTGCAACCGGCCTGGAACAAGCTGTGGTAGCGCCTAAGGCTGCGGCGAGGTCTTCGATGATGCCCCAATTTTCAGGGCCTTTCATGCCTCTGCCGGCAGAAACCACCAATTCTGCTTCGGGCAATGGAACTATACCTTCGGATGTTTTTCTTTCGATAACTTTAAGCCGGGTTTGCGGAACAACTACGGTTCGGTTTTCAGGGGTTACCTGGTCTGCGATGATCTGCGGCTGCAGGGTATTGCCCATTACGCTGATGACCTTTCTGGTAGTTTCCATGGCATAGTTGGCGATGGCTTTGCCTGAATACACTGATTTGCTGATCACAAAACCATTGTTCATCACGGGCAGGGCATTTGCACCAGACACATTGCCGGCTTCCAATTTGATCGCTAATCTGCCAGTGAGGGCCTTACCATTGGCCGTATTTGATAAAATGACCACATCGGCGTTCACTTCATTGGCTACAGAAGCAATGAGTGCTGTATAGGATTGCGAATCGAATTCCACCTCTGCATCGGGATTCAGATGAATCACTTTATTTACGCCATATTTTCCCAAAGAACCCGGATCTGTTGTTTTGCCGATAAGCATTGCAATACAGTCGGTACCCTGTGCTTTCGCTACCTGTGATCCGTAATAGGCCACTTCGTACCCTGTTTTTTTAATCTGGTTTTTAGGGTTTTCTATATATACTAAAACTGCCATAATTTTCTAAATTATAATATGTGAAATATTTATAAAAATCAGATGACTTTAGCTTCTTCGTGTAACATTCTGACTAATTCATCCATCTGTTCTGCATCCACCAGTCTGACCCCTGTTTTTGCGGGCGGTAAAACAAATTTGTTTATTTTGGTGCGCGGTGTTGTCTGTATAGGCGGAATGACATTTAATGGTTTGTTTTTTGCCATCATAATTCCCTTCATATTCGGGATACGCTGTTCGGCCAGTCCTTTGGCAGCGGATAAAACAAACGAACCAGTAACAGAACATACTTCCATACCGCCTTCGATATCCCGGGTTACTGTACTTTCATTTTCGCTGCAATCCAATTTGACAGCATAGGAAACGTAGGGCAGGTCCAATAATTCTGCCACCATTGCGCCTACTTCTGAACCATTAAAATCAATGGTTTCTTTTCCGGTAAAAATGATATCGAATGCTTTGCTTTTGGCATAGGCAGCAATATTTGCTGCCACAGTGTAGCCATCCGGTGCTTCCACATCTACCCGAACCGCATCGTTGGCCCCAATAGCCAGTGCTTTTCTGATTATGATTTCGTTTGATGCCGGACCCACATTGATGACCGTCACATTGCCCCCATTTTGTTCTACTAATTCGATGGCTCTGACCAAGGCATACCATTCGTCGTAGGGGTTCATAATAAAGCTGATGCCATCTGCATTGTATTCCGTGTCGTCCGCTTTAAAGGATATTTTTGCGGTTGTATCCGGGGTTTTACTTATACAAACTAAAAGATTCATAACGAGAATTTTGTTAATTTTTAACAATATGGGATTAAACTTGTTTAAATGACAGCTTCAAAATAATAAAAAAGCCACATTTAAAAAAGAAGCACAAATATACAATGTTTATATTTAAAAATTAAACCCGGAGTTAAAAAAATAATATGAGTGCGGACCGATTAGAAATGCTGTTACAGATGCTTGAAAAAGATACTGAAGACTCTTTTTTGAGGTATGCGGTAGCTAAAGAATATGAGAGCAGGGCAGATTACGCAACAGCGCTGACCTTTTATACGGCACTCAAAACAAAAGACCCCGATTACGTTGGTTTGTATTACCACCTTGCAAAATTGTATGAAACCATCGAAGAACCAGAAACAGCGCTGCAAATCTATAATGAGGGCATTGCGGTGGCAAAACGGATCCAGGACCTTCATGCCCTTTCTGAATTAAATTCTGCTAAACTTAACCTGGAAATGGAATTATAATTTAATGTTTAACGAGGCGGCCGAACTATTTTCCCGATCTCTTGTTCGGTGCTTTTCTAAATGGCTTTATACATGGAAGTATCGGTATTTTGGTTCAGAAGAGATCTTCGTTTGACAGATAATGTGGGTTTGTATCATGCCCTCAATTCGGGTGTTCCAGTACTGCCGGTCTTTATTTTTGATAAAAACATACTGGATAAGCTGACAAATCCGCAGGATGCGCGGGTGGGGTTTATTTATAAAACTTTAGTATCGATATCAGCAGCGTTACAAATTGAGGGCAGTGATATTGATATCCGTTATGGCGATCCATTCGATGTCTGGCGGAGCATTCTGAAAGACTATACTGTAAAAGCTGTATATGCCAACCACGATTACGAGCCATATGCCATATCCAGGGATGAGGCCGTTAAAAATCTATTGCAGGCGGAAGGCATAACCTTTCACACCTATAAAGATCACGTTATATTTGAAAAGGATGAGGTGGTGAAAGACGACGGGAAGCCGTATACCGTGTTTACGCCCTATAAAAAAAAATGGATGGAAAAGCTGGCTTCTACCGGTGAACAGCTCATTGCTTCCGCTTATTTGCATGCCTACAATTCGGAAAAAATTGTCTCTCAATTTGTGCGTATTTCACCATTGGATACCAAGCCGTCGCTGCAGGCAATGGGCTTCTCCGACACGGAAATACCTATTCCTTCCAATTCGGTGTCACAGGCTTTAATACGGACATATGATCAAACACGGGATTACCCCGCTCTGAACGGCACTTCGAAACTGGGTATACATTTCCGATTTGGAACCATTTCCATACGGGAAAAAACCCAAAAAGCGCTGGCGTTGAATACAACATTTCTGAACGAGCTGATCTGGAGAGATTTTTATGCCATGATCCTGTATCACTTTCCGCATGTGGAAAAAGGGGCTTTCCGGCCTGAATATGAGCGGATAGTTTGGAGAAACAATGAAGCTGAATTTAAGCGCTGGTGTGCCGGAAAAACAGGCTATGCAATAGTTGATGCCGGCATGCGCGAATTGAGTCAGACGGGATACATGCATAACCGTGTGCGGATGATCACAGCCAGTTTTCTTACCAAACATCTTTTGATAGACTGGCGGTGGGGCGAAGCGTGGTTTGCGGAAAAACTTCTTGATTTTGATCTGGCCAGCAACAACGGGGGATGGCAGTGGGCGGCCGGATGCGGAACGGATGCTGCGCCGTATTTTCGAATATTCAGTCCGGATGCCCAAACAGAAAAATTTGACAAACAACTCGCATATATAAAAAAGTGGGTACCCGAGTACGGCACGGCGCATTATGTAAAGCCTATCGTCGACCATAAATTTGCCCGGCAGCGGTGTTTGGAAACGTATAAACAGGCCCTGGCGGGGACGTAGGACAATAATACACACGCCATATGCGGCATTCACTTCATAGGAAAACTTGTTGATAGTCCTGTTTTGTGCAGGCTGACGGGATCAAACGCCGGATGGGTAAACTTAATGTTCGTGGCCGATGATGTTTTTCTGATCCGGGATCACCACTTCTATTACGGCATTTTCATCGAGGATAATGCACTGGCATGCCAGTCTGGATTCCAGTTTGGGGTTTATGGCCCTGTCAATAAAATCTTCTTCCTTATCTGAAATTTCTTCCAGGTCATCCTGTCCTTTTATCACATAGATGTGGCAGGTAGAGCAGGCGCATACGCCGCCGCAATTGTGGTTGAGATGGACGTCAAAATCTTCGGTTGCTTCAAGAATGGAATAGCCAGCGGATACGCCTTCGGCGGTTACTTCAGGAATATTTTTATCTTCGAATTTAAATTTTATTGTTGCCATAAGCCGGTATAATCTGATTATTGTCTTTGTGTGTTGTATAGAGAACCAAAGAACCAAACACTCTACTTATTTATTGGTTCAAAAAAAAATCACATTCCATGCCGGTAGTGGCGCGGATTTTGATTTTTCATCTGTTGATTCATTGCATTGCCGGCGTTTAGATTTATGCCGTTTATGGGGTAGTAGAATTTGAAACAGGTATTGAAATAAAACGCGGCGCAGTGGCTAGATGCCGGGCTTGATTTAATACGGGGTTTCGGTGTCTATGGGTAGTGTTTTGCCGATGGTGGTTCCTTGAAGATTTCTGATTTGCTTTATGAGCAGCGCTGACCTTTATACCCACGGGTTTGGTTATGCGCATGGTGAAGTGCCTTTTGATTTCCTGTACTTCTTCGTATTCCAGGGTGTTGTCCACCACATCCAGAACGGACATGAAGAGCAGGGTAGCGGGAGCGTGGATGTCGCTTTCGCGCCATACGCGGACAATGATCATGGTCCATGGTGCGGGTTCGGCATTGGACATGGGCAGGGTATGGATGCTGTATTGCTCGTTGTCGGACCGTTGGCAGGTGATGGATAAAGCCGGTTCGTAGTGGGCGGTTTGGGCGTCGAAATCGAGGTGAAGGTAGCCGATGGAGACTGTTTTTTTATCGCCGCTTTTGGCTTTTTCCCATAAGATGCTGCGGTTAAGTTTGAAGACGTTGGGGGCTGAAGCGTGCTGGATCAGGGTTTCTTTGTAGTGTTTTGTTTTTTTGGAAAATATATTCAGACGGCGGAATGCCAGTTGTGATTCCGGGTTTTTGAGTCCGTTGTTGAGCTGTTTAAAACCTTTGGGTTGGGTGTCGTCGGCGCGCAGGGTGGATAGCATAGCGGACACGACTTCGGGTGGATAGTTATGATTGGTGAATCCTTTGGTGAGGGGCATCAGGGCCTGGCGGAACAGCTGGCCCGCGCGGGATGCCACTGCAAATTCGGACTGGTTTTTACGGGTTTCTTCGTACTGGGGGGTGCGGTGCGCATTTTGTGGAGGTCGACTGCTCCAATAGAGCGGAGGACCCTTTTACCGTGTAAGATGTAACTGACTTTATCTCCCAGTTTACCGTGAAATTTTATAATGCTTTTATTCTTAGCCATAACTTTGATAGTTTTTACATATTCGAATAACGAAGGGATTGAACAAATGTGTATGTTTTAAGGGAATTTTAACTTTTGGGGGGGAGGTAAATTAGGAACGATGATTTATTTGGCAGCGGTTTGGGTGTTGGTTAAAGAAGGTCTGTGTTTATGAACATGGGTTTTAAATGATTTCGTAATCATTTTGTCACGATTTTTGCAATTTTGGGCAAAAATCCCGCCAAAATGGCGTTCACTTTGTCTGAAAACCCAGGGTTGAAACCCTGGGCTAAAATAATTTCACCCTTTCAGGGTTTATGTAGCTGAAGTATGGGATCTAAAATAGCGGAGCGATGGAGGGAAGGTATCCGACCGCAGGGGAAGTGAGACTTCCATCGAACGATAAAGCCTGGATATACATTGTAAGATCGAAGCCTGAACCACTGACCATTACAGGGGAGGATTGTTCATAAGGTGTCCATAGGGTATCTATGGATTATCTATGGCTTTTCCATAAGGATGGGTCAGTTGACAGTTTTCAGTTTTCAGTTTTCAGTTGACAGTTTTCAGTTGACAGTGGGCGGATAAAATGCGAATTCTGTGTGCATGATGTGTTCATAAGGTATCCATAGGGTTACTATAGGGTATCCAGGGCTTATCCATAAGGATGGGTCGGCACAACGTCGGGACAACGTCGGGACAACCCTATCTAAGGGGTTGATTTAGTTGGGATTATGGAAATAGATGAAAAGGGGATTTTTTGGGTGGAAAATGGGTTATACATTGAATTTTGGTGGAAAATACAGTTATAAAATATCAGTGTAAGATACGATTATTTTTTCAGAATGGGTGTAAGTGAGGATACCCATTTTTTAGGGATGGCATTGGTGTAAAAAGGGGTTAAAGCGGATTTGGAGGGCTGAATATGAAACCTTCTTAGGTCTTGAGACAAATATTATGTTTGATTTGTAGCAGGGTCCATTTTATTTTTGAAAAAGCGCGGCCGAAATGGCCTGATATCTGATGGAAAATGTATATTTGTTTCCGGTATAAAGGCGGTGCCAGGGTTGTGATGTTCTTTTAGTATAACTGAAGGTATTGAAAAGATGCACTGAAAATATTATTCTCCCTTAAAATATGGGAGAAAAGATCGATGTGGTATCGAATTTTGAATTTTATGGCAATCTATTTTATTGTGAGGTTTGATTGTGTTAAAAATGAGTGGAATTAAACGATGCCGTGATTTAACATAAATTGCCGTGTGCAAACGGTTAAAAAACATTTTTACGCGAATAAAAAATATAGCTTTGAATTGTGGCTGTCATTTTTATAAACAATACATTATTTGCGTATTAAAATTGAATTTGAAAAATATAGACCTTGCAGATATATCTATGATAGCTGCCCTTTGGCGGGTATGCGATGGTTGTCATCGATTGTTTCAACAAGTCTCAAACAGAGCCGAATTCAAATTAACATTTAACTAAACACTAATTATGAGAATAAAGCATTTATTTATTTCCTTATTGTATTTCATACCAATATCATTAATTGCTCAGTTCCAAAATATTGGTGGACCTGAAGGAGGTCAAATAATTGATGTTGTATTTGTAAATGACACCGTTTATGTATTGACGTCAGCATCATTATTATATAGTGTAAATGATGGCAATTCCTGGAGTGTTGTTCCCGGAAGTAATGATCTACCGTCCAAACTAACGCACATGTCTATAGATAATGGAATTATTTATTTGAGTGTGAATCATAGCAATTTTATATTTAAAACAGAGAATTTCGGTCAATCCTGGACACAAATCATGGATGACAGTTTTTATAGTCAAGGGTCAATAACTGATTTTGAATCTAATAATGATACTCTTTATATTTATTCCTCTGGTAAGGTTTATATGAGCACGGATCGTGGAGGTAATTTTAGCATCATTGAAGTCTTAAGCCAAAGTTTCCCGTTTATTACGGTCCATAATAGGATATTGCATTTCAAAGATTATCATTATTATCTTACACCAAACAGGAAGTTGGTAAGGACTAAAGATTTTACGAATCCGGAAGAATTGTTTGTATTATCAACTAATTCTTATTATCGCTTATTTAGGAATGAGAATACTTTATTTTTATTGGAAGTAGCTGGTTCCAATAAAACATTATATAAATTAGAAAACGATGAAATCAAAGTTTATAAAGGAAATTCAGACTTAATCAAAGTAAACCTGAATGACAATAGCCCTTTATTATATGATGGCAATAAAGTATATGAAAAAGGTTCTGAAGCTTATTACACTGATGGGTGGGATATGTCAGACTATATCATTCTTCAAGACAATCCTAATTCAGGTTGGAGTACTAATCTGATAAAAATACACAATGGTATCGTATATTATAATTGGGGAAATCTATTTTATACACAAAATCTGGCAGATGGCTCCCGTGTAAATATCACCAATAATATGCCTGGAAATATAAATAATACAATTTACAAATCAGGATCAAAAATAATCAGTGGTATCAATCCAATTTCTTATTATGATTTAATGGAACAAACCTGGAGTGCACTACATAACGAGGGAAAGGAAACTTATTTATTAAACGACAATTTAATTCTGAAAAATAATTCAAAGGATTCTATAGATATTACGATGTTAGATGGTCAATTATTTAAAAGATCCAAACTCCCCAGGGGTGCCATTAGTGCCAATGATGGTATATACGGCATTAATAATTTAATATTTGCTACTAAATTATATGATAGTTTATATGTATCCAATGACTATGGAGAAAGCTGGCATGCCATTGACAAACAGTCGGGCGTAGGGAGAATGAGTGTAAATTATTCCAACAATTACATTTTGGTAAATTCAGGATATAACACAAAATGGTATGTCTCAAAAGATGAACTAAACTACACATTAAGTGATCCGGGTTCAAGTGGTATATATGTATCAGTGGATGAGGATGGCAACATATTTTATAAAAAAAATGAATTAATTTACAAATATAATAAAGCATTAAATACCTCCGAATTAATCCCGCTTCCATTTACAATTAACACTAATTATAACGCTAATACCCTTTGTTTTGAACACTATAAAAATACACTGTTTGTTGGCGGAATAGGTGAGGGACTTTTTGTATCATTTGATGAAGGTAAAAGTTGGGATACATTCAATGAAGGTCTAGAAACGAAGAATATAAGCTCCATTGAAATTGACGATGAATATATTTATGTTGGTTCTTTTGGGCATGTATACAAGAGACCTTTAAGTGAATTAAGTGCTATACATGTATTTGGTGAAGTATTTGAGGATGTCAATCAGAACGGTATCAAAGAACTCAATGAAAATCTGCTAAAAAATATTCATGTAAGATCAACTGTTAATAATATCATTAAGCCAACAAATGAACTGGGGCAATTTTCATTGATCACAAAAGACATTGCAGACAATAAAATTGAGATAATTGCACCCCCATATTCCACAGCAACAAATGGACCAATATTAATTAGCAATAATTCAAATCCGATCCAATTGGGTATTTCTTTTGATAAAGAAGTAAATGATGTAGGTATAAAAATTCTGAGCCCCTTTGTATTCAGACCTGGATTTAACACTCAAATTGATCTATATCTCGAAAATTTGTCCTATAACGATAGGATAATACGTGTTGGTCTTATTTTGGATGACAAGCTTACTTTAATAAATTCCAGTTATTCTCCCTATAATCTTAGTGGTAATAATTTATCTTATGAAGACCTTATTCTCAATGGAAGAGAAAGTAAAATTATAACAGTGATTTTTGAAACTGAAGTAAACTCTAATATAGGAGATATTATCAGATTGACTTCAAATGTTGAGTTAAAGAACTATATTGACATAGATTCATCAAATAATTCTTATGATTTGATTGATACAATCAGAGGTTCTTATGACCCAAATGATAAATCCGTTCATCCTAATGCAGATATAATATATGATCAAAATATTTTAGACAAAGAATTATTATACACCATCAGGTTTCAAAACACTGGAAATTATCCAGCAGAATTTGTCATATTGCGAGATACCTTTGAGGTGACCTTAGACCTAAATTCCATAGATATTTTGTCATATTCGCATCCATGTGAATGGCAAATTAAGGATGGCCGGGTTTTAGAAGTAAAGTTTGCAAATATCAATTTACCGGATAGTACTGTAAGTGAAGCGTTATCTCAAGGGTATGTTACGTTTAAACTTAAATTAAATCAGAATGTAGCAAAAGGTACTGTTATTGCGAATAAGGCCTCCATATATTTTGATTATAACCCACCTATTGTAACAGAAAGGATCATTACTAACGTTGTAGAGCCGTCATCAATAGATCCAACCATAAAACCAAGTTTTACGATAGTGCCAAACCCTTCCTTTAATTATATTATATTGAAAGATATCCCTTTTTCAAAGGCGAGATTTGAGATATTTGACCTGGCTGGAAACGTAGTTTCTAAAGGAATAATCATCCCTTCGGAAAATTCTGCAATTAATATTAATCACTTTACCCCAGGTCAATATATTATAACCTTAAAGAGTCAAATTTCTAAGGAAATATATAGTTGTACTTTTATAAAGATTTAATTAGTAACATCATACAAAAGCATGTTATTCATAACTGATGACAACAAGCGATTTTACGACGGCCGCTCCTATCAGGGAGCTGCTGTCGTAAATCGAAGCCGTTGGCGGCAATTTAACAAACAAAACAACGAATGACTCAATGGATAACAGAAAGAGAAAACTTATCATGTGGAACATCATGACCCTTGACGGTTATTTTGAAGGAAATCAAAACTGGGATTTATCTTTTCACCAAAATATTTGGGGACAAGAACTTGAAAAACGGAGTATTGAACAATTAAAATCTGCCGACTACATTGTATTCGGGCGTGTGACCTATGAAGGTATGGCAGCATATTGGACAAAAGAAGAAGCTGCAATTTCGGAACAAGAAGTAGCTCAACTGATGAATAGCATACCCAAACTTGTTTTTTCTACAACACTGAAATCTGCTGCATGGAACAACACGACAGTTATCAGTGGTACGGCTTCGGAAGAAATTCAGAAACTTAAAAAGCAAGGCGGAAAAGATATTTTTGTTTTCGGTAGCGCCCATCTTTCGGAGACATTTATAAATGAAAATCTATTTGACGAGTATCGTATTGGAATAGCACCTGTTATTTTAGGTGGTGGCCGTCCTCTTTTCAGACAAGGTATGATGCCTAAACATTTATCACTTGTTTCGGCACAACCACTTTTGACGGGCGGAGTCGTATTGACATATTCAAACTTTAAAAATTGACAAATTTGGCAGTGCAACAAATAAAGAATGAACGGCAAAAAAGCCGACTGCACAACATCTCAGTTTTCGTGGTGTGCATCATATAAATGAAAAAAAGCTATTGAATGGCGGATCGGATAGGGGATTACGGCTTGTAAAGCTAGTTGGTAGTATATGATATTTATGGAATCAACTCCGTGACCAACTACTTCAGTGGGTGAAATGAAAGAAGGGCTTGTATAAGTATGCAACCATTTGGTGGCTTCAGGTAAAATACAAAAAGAGTGCGAATCTATTTGACCATTGGAGAATGGTATATCCCTTATGGTAAATTATCTTTGTGTAATTTACGAACATGAAGTGGATTGTGCAGAGAGAATTTCACGCACGGTTAAGTGAGCACGTAGGCATGAGATTACCATGCGTTACTCGATTAGTGGTCAATTTTGAAGCAGAACTCACTTAGCACATAAATTAAAGAACAAGAAAATTATTATAAATATGAGTAAAATATTGTTTCATCATAGGATTCTAATCTGGTTGCTTGCAACTCTACAATTTTCTTCTTGCACAGGACAGGTGAAAGAAAAATCAGGAAACGAAAGTATAGAAAAATCAATAGCTAACCAGCCATTGCCATTAAATCAAAGTACAACATTTCCGCAAATTCACACCAACTTAAACGGCATGGTAAGGGAGTTTGTAAGAACAATGTATCAAGACAAAAAAGGAAACTATTGGTTTGGAACAAACGGTAATGGGATTATACGATACGATGGCAAGACACTTGAAAAAGTTAATATTGAACAAAGTCCAAAGTGGCTGGCTATCAGGAAAATCATTGAAGATAAAGATGGCAATATTTGGTTTGGAACTTCTTCGGGGCTTGTAAAATATGATGGAGAAAAGTATACTTCCTTCTCTACAGAGGTAGGTTTGCAAGATGAGGAAATTTGGGGATTGGCTGTTGATTCTAAAGGACTGATATGGGTTGGTTCAGTTGGAGGAGTTAGTCATTTTGATGGAAAAAAGTTTACTCCTTTTTTGTTGCCAAACACAGTGGTAGAAAATGCAGAATCTATGCTTTCGATAAAAAGTGCCGGAGGTTTTGTTGAGGATAATGATGGAAATATGTGGATAAGCAATGACGGAAATGGAATTTTCAAATACAAGAATGGAGCATTTACCCATTTAACAAAAAAAAATGGGCTTACGGATAATAATGCTGGTGGGGGTTTAAAGGACAGAAATGGAAATATTTGGATTGGCTCATTTTATGGAGGCGTTAGTAAATTTGATGGAACCACTTTCACAAATTTCACAAAGGATGGAATTATAGAAGGAACAGAGACTGGCAGTTTTTATGAAGATAGCAAAGGAAATATATGGTTTACAGCCGAAAACATAGGAGTTTATAAATATGACGGGACAAAATTCACTTTATACACGACTAAAGACGGACTAACTTCAAATGTTGTTCTAAGTATATTTGAAGATAACAAAGGGCAGCTTTGGTTTGGCAGCTGGCAAGGCTTATGTATTTTTGATGGTGAGAAATTCGTTAATGCCCGAGATAAAGAACCCTGGACGAAGTAAAAATAGTTGTTGAACGGCGGTCCATCCACATGGGCGGTTTCTTTCCCTTGAAGCCGGACTCGTAAAGTTATTTTTTTTTATTATAGTGATGGTGGCAGACGTTTTGTTGTGATCCCAACTTTGAATCTTTGTGTGAAGTGAGGCTTTTATTCACGAATCTTTGAGAACACGGGGGTGTGATTCACATGTGTGGCTCGATTATGACATATTATAAAAGAAAAATGAACCTAAAACTCTTTATAATTGTTCTCTAATTAGCTAACTTTGCATAATGAAGTCAGATTTTGTTAGAGAAGTTGTTTTTTACGGTGAACATTTTCGTGATTTTTATCAAGATCTGGATAAAAAGACGAAACTGAAGGTCGATTGGACGATCAACCTGTTGGAAACAGTAGAACATGTACCAGAAAAATATTTCAAACATCTATCAGGAACAGATGGACTTTATGAAATCAGAGTTGAATTCGAATCTAATATTTACAGGATTTTTTCATTTTTTGATAAGGGAAAATTAGTCATAGCCATTAATGGGTTTCTAAAGAAAACAAATAAAACACCAAAATCAGAAATAGATAAAGCACTTAAAATTAAAAACCAATATTTCAATGAAAAATAATAATTTGACATCGTTCAAAGACCATTTGGATAAAGAATACGGAAAAGTGGGCACTAAATCCCGAACTGAATATGAAGAAGGATTTGAAGCTTTTAAATTAGGTGTATTACTTCAGGATCTGCGAACCAAAGAAGGAATGACCCAAGAAGAATTGGCAAACAGATGCGGTACAACAAAAAGTTATATCTCAAGAATCGAAAACAATGCATCCGATATTAGATTGTCGACAATCATGCGAATCTTTAGAGAAGGATTTGGAAAACAAATCAAATTATCGGTGAATTAAAAAACACATCATTACAAGTGCTTTGACACCAGGTTTGGCTATCACCAAAAACCGTTGCAAAGCTCAACCGTGTGTGTCTTGAACAACCTATGCAGATAGGTTGATGCTGTATGATAGATGAGCGTAGGTCTCCCGGTGGCGGCTGTCAGGATTAACTACCAACCCACCTTAAGATGCAAATGCCGAAAGACAGATGTGCTGAAGGTAACGAAAAAACGGCTGCATTGACAACTGTAAGTGCGTGTACAGGAGTTGAATGAAAGTGAATGTAAAATCCGGTTCAAATTGACCACCCTTTTTAGGTTTAAATATGGTCACATTGAATTGGTAAAAGAATGGTGAAATAGGTGCCTACCTTTCGAATTAAAAAATCGGAAGGCGACGGCAAATAAACCATTTACCATCATTAGGGCAAGCTTTCGACTGAGTATTCAAGAGGAAATTGAACCATTTATTCCGGAGCATGCTGAAACATTTTTGGATGATGATTTGATGGTTATACTCCAAAATAGCGATGGGATGGCGGGAAGCCATCCGATCGCAAGAGGACTAAATTTTTGGGTATTCCGGAGCATATTAACCCCCTTAATTCTGATTATGTTGACCCGGATTTTCGGAGGGTACAGGTATATTTGGATTACCCTTCGCCTGAGATGTTGGCACTATATACAGCTATCGCTGATAAAATGAAAAAAGAAATAAAATGGTTATTGGATGATTTGGAATTGTAGAATTCAGAACTTAGATTTGTAACGGGGATTGGTCGCATTTGTTGGCAATTCAATAGTTATTTCTTATATAAAACAAAACTATACCCAACGTATAAATAATAATATACGTTCATAGATAAAAAGATAAAGATATGAAAGATAAGCTTGTGGCTTCAAACTTGTTGGTGTTGGTATTTGCATTTTTAATGTTAAGTTCTTGCCAAAATGATGAAGATCAAATCCCCAATATTCCAGAAAACCAATTCATTGATGTGAATAAGGATGGTAAAGATGATTTTCAAGTGAATTATTATTTTGGCATCATAAATTCACCAACTTCAACTGAAGGAATAATATGTACTTTTAAAATATTAGATGATAATGAAAGATTATCGAAAGTGGGACAACCATTATTGTTTTTGAGAAACACTGATGACATTTCTAATGATGTAGTCGATCCGTTGGAATGGAATTCCGTCAATGCTCATCTTGCTAGCTTTGAAAATCATTTTGGCAAGTGGCCTGAAAAATGGGATTTAGCAACTAATGAAATTAACAAGACATATTTCATCGGAGTTAAATTAAATAATTCAAATACAACTGAAATTGGTTGGATTGAATTTGAAATAGATGATAGAACAGGCAATCTGAACGTACTAAAAACTAAAATACTTTAAGTGAAAAAATGAATCCCAAGGGTAAGTATGTGATATGAGATCAGACTTGCTATCGATGCGTCCGCTGCCAGTACTAATCGTTAGCTATGACTAAATAAATTAAAGATGAAATATTCGAATTTATTAATTTTATTACTTGAGATATTAAACATCAATTACGATGTAAAATCACAAAATCCAGTTGAAATAAATATACATCTTAATGAAGATATTGGTTCTAAATCCAGATTTCTTCTTAAATATGATTTCTGTGGTAGAGGAGAAAAAGCTATAAAGAACACAGTATTTGAGGCTAATATAGACACCCGTGGCTATGCGTTGTCAGAATTATAATTTATCCATTCCAGTGATACCTGGTGTTCTATTTTAAAATTTGTAATGAGGCAGCAACCAACGTTGAACCATTGCTTATATTTGTTTGGTTATTCTACGCAAAGCGTACCTAAGCGGTGTGGCTTGATTTGCAGTTAGAGAGATAGATGTAACCAACAATAATTAAAAAAATAATCCAAATGAGTAAAATACCATTCCAAACCATAGACTGGAATTCTGTTAAAAAGGTCGAATATAAAGGCGAGAGGGGCGTTGCACTATGGCAGACAATCCAGTTTGCCGGAATTCGAATTCGGTTGGTAGAATACTCGAACGGATATAAAGCTGACCATTGGTGTCAAAAGGGACATATTGTCCATTGTCTGGAAGGTGTTTTCATCAGCGAGCTACAAACGGGAGAACAAATTGAACTATCAAAAGGGGACACGTATATTGTATCAGATGATCTTAGTTCGCACCGTTCGGTTTCTGAAAAAGGGGTAAAGCTGCTTATCGTAGACGGTGACTTTTTGAAAGACCGTTCATAATATTTTATTCCTTTAATACTTTAAAAGAATATCACCCGGACAGGGAGAGTAAGCAGTTAACAGGATAACTGTTTAAAAAGCAGGTCGGTATGTGTCTGGATAGCTAAATTCAGAGTGATTTGGTTATTTTGGTCTATATTGTTTCAGTTTAAATGAATAGGCTGGAGTATCAAAACAAAACGTTTTGCAGCATGGTCTTTGTGTTTTGGATTTTTTGGTGTTATACCAGTTCAATTCCCCTGTAACCTTGTTCTTTAAGTATGCGTATGACGTTAAAATCTGAGCGGATCAGGTGACGGCAAACATTAAATCGCGATTGGTAGATTTGGAATTATTTGTGTAATGGTTTAGATTTGTAATTCACATGCGGAAAGAATGCGTAATACGATGTTTTCGGTTCATGTTGGAAAACAACACACACGTCAAAAAATGAAAACAAACAAATTTAAATTGACAATACACATGGTTTCAAGTCTAGACGGAATAATTGCCAAAAAGGATAATAGTGTTTCGTGGTTTGAAACTTCGAGTCATTATGAGAAGGGAGTTGATGGCGAAGACCCGGAAGAATTTTTAAAATCTATAGATTGTTATGTGATGGGGTCAAAGACATACGAATTTGCCTTAAATCTTTCCAAAGATTATGGTTGGGCTTATGGTGACAAACCCACCATTGTTTTAACTAACCGCAAACTGCAAACCGACAGAAAGAACATTGAATTCTATTCGGGCGATTTAATTAAAATCGTCAAGGAGCGATTGAAACCCAAATACAAAAATGTCTGGATTGTTGGGGGATCGGCTTTAACGAGAGACATTATCCGACTAAAATTAGCTGACGAAATACGCATTAGTATTTTGCCAATCATTTTAGGTGATGGGTTGCCATTTTTCGATCAAACAGGACTGGAACAACCATTGCAACTAACAGACCACAAGGCCTATAAAAACGGTATGGTCGAATTATGTTACAAAGTAATCAAGTAGCCAAATCAAAAAATTGAAGATGGTAATACAAGGAACTGCAGCTGTGAAGCCTAAATATATCCCGGACATTTTTAAGCACTGGCAAGTTCAACTTTATCTAATTGATTTTGGTAAATTTTATTAATTAATTACCTGTACTCAGGTGATGCAAGGTAGGCAGGATATCAAATATTGTGGTTTTGAAGTCATTTTAGGTATTTTAGAATTTTTCTGTATTTACCGGATCATGTTGCCCCAGCTATCCGTTCATTATAAATTGGATCGACGACATCCGTTTTGATGATTTGGTAAAATTAGACAAAAAACCGGTATTAGAATATTTGGATTTGTGGGATCGGGTGCTTAGATTTGTAATGCAGATTGGCGGATGTTAGTGTATGTTATAGTGTTTACTGAATTTAAAAAGAAACAACAAGATGGCCATGGGGAAAATACAATATATCAGCCTTATCGGGGTTCTGATGTTTCTTTTTTATGGATGTGAAAAAGAAAACGGCCCGTGTGAAACAGCCAAACAAGGCGAAAATTACGTCCTCAGTGATTCTTCAAAAACATATTTAAAGAACTATGAAAACGCAAAAAAATTAATTTTTAAATCCCCGGGTGGTGAAGAATTTATTTTGCATGTCATAAAAAAGGACACCAATGCCAGATATGAGGGCAGTCTGCCGTGTGAAGCGGATACATCGAGGATTCAGATAATTAAAGGCACTTCACAAATAATTAATTATACGTTAAGTAACAGTTCTTTGCTTTCGAAGCCTCTTCAGGTCAGTCTCTTTAAATTGCCTGAAATTTTAACGCATTATGCCGAAGAATCACTGATTGTTTCATTTGGAGAAAGATTTTCAAGTCAAATTTTCAACATAGATGAACTGTTCTATTACGTTATGAACACCGATAACTCACAACTAATCTACCATGATAGCCTTGTTCTTGGTGGAAAAACATTTTATAAGATTTTTGATATGGGTAATACAGAAACCAGCACGCAGTTCGAAATAAAGTACACCAAAAATGAAGGTATCATTTACCTTAAAGACAAACAACATTTAAAAGAATATATTTATGACAGAAAGGAATAAAAATTGCCCGTAGAAGCCTAAACAGAGGTTATGCCGGCAATATGCAAAACGACATGTCTTGAACACTGTTGGCGGAAAAAATGAAATTCAACTTTGATACAAACAAATCCATATTAAAAAGATTACCGGATATAGAAATAAATCGAAATGAGCAAAATCGCCTTTGCTAGAAATCATGTTGAGCGAGATTGGAATTCGCTGAAACCATACTATGTCATAGCAACATTGACCAACATATAAAACTAAAACAGGCCATGTATAAAAAAGTATTCACACCCGTATTATTAACCCTGGTTTACCTGCTGTTTGTTTCCGGCATTATCCGACATGATGTCCATGAAGAAAAGTATACAAAACTTGCCTCTGAAAAACAATTTGATGGAGTCGGGCAAGTGTTTATTGATACCACCATGGCGGGGTCATCCGTTCTGATACATGAAAAATATGTGTTATCTGCCGCACATGTATTTATAGAGAGCGATGTCCGTCAAGATACTATTATTTACCAGGGACAGACTGTCGTCACTTATCAACCATTCAACCACCGCCTCGTTGATTATTCCAAAGTGACTATACAAATTCAGGGCGAAAAACTTCGCATAAAAAAAATACTGCTTCACCCAAATTATCTGGACAGTATGTCACAAGGTTCCTGCGACCTGGCTATATTAGAATTAGCTATGCCCTATAAAAAAGTAAAGCCGGCTATTTTAAACCGGAATACTGATGAATTAAATTCCAGTGTGGCAGGCGTTGGTTTTGGCGTATCAGGTATAGCGGATAAACCAGAAACTGTAATCCAATCAAATAAAAAAATAGCAGGTCAAAATGTAATTGATAGTATTGGTGGTTATACTTATTTGGGTAAGCCGACCCTTTTATTTGCTGACTTTGACCATCCGACCCGGGAAGACTGTAATAAACTGGGAAGTCCTACACCAAAGCCCTTAGAATATATTAGTGGTGGTGGTGACAGTGGTGGCGGTCTTTTTAGGCAAAAAGCTAAACAATGGGAGCTGACAGGTATTTGTTCGGGCTCTGCAACAGATATAAACCAATTATTCGCGACAGGCTATTACGGGCAAATCATGATGTGGACCAGAGTATCTGTGTTTAAAGACTGGATATCAGAAAACACCAAGTAAAGGTCGAGTCTTAATCCGGTTTTCGAAATGGCTGGAAAGATTAGAAATATAAGCTTTTGGACCAACCCAGGCGCTTTTATAAATCTTTACCCTGATGAATTGGCGCATTTTATCAGTGGCACAGGTCAGAGATAGTAACAAAACGATAGAAAAAATTTAATAATTATGTTATGAATCAAACTGCACTGGCAGATATATGTTTCGTTGCAATTTTTGCATTATTTAGGCAAAACCCTCAATAAAATGCGGCACTATATGTTACATTACCCAGGGTAATATCTATACCCTGTTTTCAAGGTACATCCTGTAGCATTTTAATCCTGAATTTTTAATTAACCTATGTATCTGATTGACCTACATGCAAATCCACGGTAATCAAGTACCTGTTTAGGTAAATGCAGACGACGTAAAAAACAGGTGGCTTCCGGGATGTAAAGCTATAAAAACCAAATACCCGTTTCTCATGTATATCATTGTAGTCGCAACGCATAAAAATCGGGGATGCATAATCTTCCAGTATTCTGGTCTGGCATAAAAAAATACTTGTCCATTTTTCGGTTGCATGAGATCGGTCGTCCCATGTATCTTTGCTTAAACAAAACAAGGATGACAAGGTATTTAAAATTTAAAAAATTACATGCTCAATCACGGCCTTTGCTTATTGGCAATGTTTGGAATGTGCAAAGTGCGAAGGTCTTTGAAAGATCAGGTTTTCAGGCGATAGGAACGTCAAGTGCAGCTATAGCCCATTCATTAGGATATGAAGATGGATGGCAAATGCCGTTTTCAACTTTATTATTTATAGTCGAAAGAATAACAAAAAGTGTTTCACTTCCTCTGAGTGTGGACTTGGAATCCGGTTATGGCAATAGTGCCGAAGAAATTGTAAATAATATTATTGAACTTGAAAAGGCAGGTATCGCAGGTATAAATATTGAAGATAGTAATATTAAAAACGGGGAACGAAAACTTAAAGACCACGGGACATTTTGTACTCTTTTACAAGAAGTGAAACGTTTATTGAATCAAAAAGGAATATCAATTTTTATTAATGTTCGGTGCGATGTTTTCCTATTGCATCTTCCAAATCCATTAAAAATGGCGGCGGAAAAAATAAAATGTTACGAACAAGCAGGCGCTGACGGGATATTTTTACCTTGCATTGTACAAAAAAGTAACATTGCAGCAATGGTTTCCCAAATAAAAATACCATTAAATGTGATGTGTATGCCTGGTTTGCCCGATTTTGAAACCCTTAATAAGCTAGAAGTAAAAAGAATCAGCATGGGAAGTTTTTTAAATGACTATGTTTATTCGTCATTGGAAACTATGACAAAAAATATTTTAAAAGAACAATCATTTCAAGTTTTATTTTAAATATGGAATTGACAGAAGAAATCATGTACAGGGCCATTGTTGAAAAAGACACTTCATTTGAAGGTGTATTTTTTACTGCTGTAAAAACGACGGGTATATTTTGCCGTCCATCCTGTACCGCAAGAAAACCCAAACCGGAAAATGTGGAGTTTTTGAAAACCTCAAAAGAGTGCATTCAAAAGGGATACAGGGCATGCAAGGTTTGTAAACCTTTAAGTACATTAAATCATACACCAACAGCATTTCAGAAAATTATTGATGAAATACAGGGTAATCCGGCTTTAAAATTCAAAGACTACGACTTAAAACAAAAAGGCATTGAACCCAGCCAAATTAGGCGTTGGTTTCTTAAAAACCATGGCATGACCTTTCAGGCATTTCAAAGGATGTTACGAATTAACTCGGCCTTTAAAAAAATACAACATGGCAAAAGTGTTACGCACACGGCATATGATACCGGTTTCGAATCGTTAAGTGGTTTTGGCGAAAGTTTTAAAAACATTTTTGGTGTTTCACCCAAACAAGGAAAACAACAAAATATTATTGATCTCAAACGTATAGAGACGCCATTAGGGACCATGATCGCCTGTGCTACCGAAAAAGGGATTTGCCTTCTGGAATTTTCGGACAGAAAAATGCTGGAAACGGAATTAAAGTCCATAGCGAAACTTTTAAATGCAACAATTGTTCAAGGGAAGAATGTGTATTTTGACCTGTTGGAAATTCAACTTCAGGAATATTTTAAGAGTCAAAGAAAAGTGTTTTCAGTCCCATTGCAAACACCAGGAACTGATTTTCAAAACAAAGTATGGGCGGCATTACAACACATTCCCTACGGACAAACCAGGTCGTATAAACAACAGGCGGTCACCCTTGGTAGTCCGGATAGTGTGCGGGCTGTTGCCAATGCGAACGGAATGAACCGGATCTCGATCCTGGTACCTTGCCACAGAGTCATCGGATCTGACGGACAATTAACCGGATATGGTGGCGGACTGTGGCGCAAAAAATATTTGTTGGACCTTGAAGAAAAAAATGTTTAATAGCCGTTAAGTTTTTGTTGCAGTTGAACCCTGGCAAGTGGTTTTTTTTTCATGGAGTATTGAAATACGATTATGTGTGGTTCAAGTCAATTGGCTTGTTTTTCTGCAGGGGCCACCGAAGACCCAGTCGATTTTATGTAAGATTTAACAATAATGCTTGGTGTACAGTCAACCTTTTATTTTTCAAAAAAATAAATTATGGGTTCAGGAATGAATAAAGTTGTGTTTTGATTCATCTGAATAGATCAGGATTATTAATTTTACCGAAAGATCGTCTATAAAAAAGTGAAAAGTCAATCATTCATGTACCGCTTGTCAGAATGCGGGAAAGGAAGCGAATTCGGCAAACCCTTGGGTGGTCGGGGATTACGGCTATGTTTGATGCTGGTTTATTTTGTTTTTCACGTTCACTGTATATGTGCTCAGCCACCGGTGTTTAAGGTCTTTGACACGGAAGCGGGGCTGCCCTCCAATTTTGTGTATAAGGTATTTCAGGACTCGAAGGGCTTGATCTGGTTTGCGACCAATAATGGTGTGGCACGATATGATGGCCTCAAAGTGGATAAATTCGGAGCCGGTGAAGGTGTATTAAACCCGGATGTCTGGTACTTTTTTGAAGATTCGAAATGCAGGATCTGGTTGTGTACGTATTCGGGAAGTTTTTACTTTTATTCTTATGATGATGAGACCTTTCATTCGGTTGAAAACCCGTTTGATAAAGGATTTAGCCAGCCCATCAGTGGCTTTTTTGAAGCAAATGACGGTACCATTGTTACCAGCTGGATATCCAAACATACGGATAATGGGATACAGCACATATACTATAAAATTTCCCCGGAACTTGTGGTGACGAGACATCAGTCAGTTCATCCTGAAAACAAATACCGTATCCATGTCAACTACCAACCATCATCGTCGTTTTATTTTAATTTTCAGCAGGGTGGATTTACCCTGGTTGACAAGTTTCATGCCTTTTGCGACCATGTTATTTCCATTACGAATGGGAATATATTTTGTTTTTATGACGAAAATAAACAAGAAGTTGTTTTAGAAACAAAATCACTGGTCCAAAGGAAGCGCATATCGGACATGCATGACTCAGGTAATAATTTGTTATGGATCAATATATTAAACGACAGCACGCTATGTTTCCGGTTTGAAAATAAGGTCATTTTAACGGATATTCATCTAAACCGTCTTAGCAAATATGCCTTTATTGAAAAGTCGGGCCTGCGCAATGTCACTATTGATAATCAAAACAATATTTGGTCCATTACCAACTATAATGGGGTTGATTTTTATTCTTCCACCCATTTAAACGTACAATGGCTTGGTACCGACTTTTTTAAAAACAGTACCCAAATCCAGCACATCGCTTCAGCGGGACAGCACATCTATTTTGTAGCGACCAGCGACGGTGTATTATATGAGATCATCCGGAAAGCTGACAAAGCCTTTACTGTAAAAAAATTATATACGTGCAATGGCTATATACGGCGGATGGTGCTGAATCAAAAAAAGGACAAATTGATATTTATATTATCCGATGATTACTGGAATATAGGGGTTATTGATGTGCACCACAAAAAAGCGGAAATAGGGGCATTTTCAAAATACAAATATTGTACTGATTCATCGGGTGTCAAGTTATATCATATTGAAAACTTTAAGGATATCCAGTGTAATCAGGACCATATCACGATTTCAGGCGTGTTTAAAATATTTATGTTCAAAGGGGACGATATGAAACACGTGCAGGAGGTTTATTCGAAGAACAGAACTATTACCTCGTGTTTTGATAAAGCCAATCAATTGCTTTGGCTGGGGGGGCCGGGTGGAGTCCGATCGTATCGAATGAAAACAAAAGCGTACAATAATTTTAGCACATTGATACCGGCTGACCGCATCATTCTGGACAATAAAAACCGGCCGTGGTTTATTTCGGGAAACCGGGGAATATATTTCATAGACGATCAAAAATTGGTAAGGATAAAAGAGATCAACAGTTTAATTATCCACGATATTCAGTGTTTTGGCAATTCATATATCTGGGCTTATACAGATAAGGGCCTCTACTGTATCCATTCTGATAATCTTTCTGTACGCCCTGTTCCTCTGACCGGAGATAAAAGTATATTTAGTTTAAGTATTGAGAAAAATGAAAAGCTGTTCATCGGGTCGGATAAGGGCGTGATGATCGTGGATACCACTTTACATGCCGATAAGCATACCTGTAATCCGTTGTTTGAAGACATTATTTTGGGGGAACACCGTTTTTTTGAAAACCCCGACCAATTGACCGGCGATGTTCATAACAATGATCTCAATTTACGGGTGATGATACCCTGTTATTATACCAATAAGTTTCATGTTTTATACAAAATGGAGGCGTATGATGAAGCGTACAGTCAGAGTTATGACCACCGGCTGACCTATAAAAAACTTCCTTCGGGTCATTATAATTTGCATGTGATGATTTCTGAAAATGGCAGCTCAAAAATCATTGGCGAACGAAAATTAAAAATTGTCATCAAACAACACTGGTCGGAAACCATCCTGTTTCGGGTGTTGCTTGCAGTATTGATCTTGTTTTTTATTGCTGCGGGTTATTACTGGTATGGCCGTTATTTAAGGAAAAAAAACAGAATTAAGTTAAAAATGGAAAGGCTTATGGCCAATCAAAAACTGGAGGCCCTGCAGCATCAGTTAAACCCCCATTTTATATTTAATGTGTTGAATTCCATTCAGTCTTTCATCATGAAAAAGGATACGCTGGGTGCAAATCATTATCTTAACCGATTCAGTAAACTGATGCGATACGTACTTGAATCGTCGAGACATTTGTATATACCCATAAAACTGGAAATTGAAATATTAAATACCTATCTGGAGTTGGAAAAACTTCGATACGGCGATAAATTCAGTTATATCATACACTACGACGATAATTTTGATCTGACCAGGGAGATTCCGTCGATGGTTATTCAGCCATTTGTTGAGAATGCGATCAAACATGGCATGAAAAATATAACACATGCCGGGCTGATTCAAATTGCATTTTCCGGCAGTGGCCGGTTCCTGAAGGTTACGGTCACAGATAACGGGAATGGATTTAGAGAAGAGCAGGTAAAATTGGAGGAAGGCAGTATCGTTCTGTTTAAGGGCAGGGGTTTGCAGATCACTAAAGAGCGGGTGGCTGCCTATTCGCAACAAGGATATTGTACAATTTCGTTTACGATAGACAACGTGTCAGAAAAAGATCCGGACAAAACGGGTACCTGTGTCACCATCTTTATAGAAATTTTGCATTAAAAAAGGGAATCAGTTTACGAACTGATTCCCTTTTTTATTTATGACAGCGATGTGCGCTTATTTAGCGACATACCTTCTTTCCTTAATTTTAGCTTTTTTACCTGTCAATGCTCTCAGGTAGTACAATTTAGCTCTTCTAACTTTACCTCTTTTTAGCACTTCGATTTCAGCAATAGCCGGAGAAGAAAAAGGAATAATTCTTTCAACACCAACGCCGTTAGAGACTTTTCTAACTGTAAAAGTTTTTGTTGCGCCTTCGCCGTTGATCTGAATAACATCACCACGGAAAACCTGAATTCTTTCCTTGGCACCTTCAATGATCTTATAGCTTACTGATATGTTATCTCCCGGTCTGAAAGATGGTAACTCTCTTTTCGGAGTCAATTGTTCGTGAACGTAATTTATTAAATTCATGATCTTTTTAATTAAACTTTTCTGAATTGGAGCGCAAAGATAGATTTTATTTTTATTAATAGGTAATAATATGATAAAAAAAACCACTTTTTAAAGCGTGTACTTAGATAATGCTGACAAAGGTTGGTTTCTAAATCATTTCAGGTGGCTAAAAGTTTGTACTTTTGGGTTAAATTTTCAAAAACAGCGCTTTTATTTTAAAAACAGAGGCAGCCGATTTTACAGCTTATTTTTACAAATTGTTTTATGTTCCGATATATATTAATATTAATTTCTGCAATATGCTCTTTAACCAGCCTTAAAGCACAGCCCGATTTACAAGCCAGGATTGACAAAATTACGTCCTCCGGATTTTATAAATACGCCCATATTGGGATATCCGTCCGGGACGTGGTTAGCGGTGCGCTGATCGCGGGTGAACAAAAAGATAAGTTGCTCATACCTGCCTCGTCTTTAAAGATCATTACCACTTTCAGTGCTTTAGAACTGCTTGGTCCGGAGTTTCAGTTTGAAACCGTGATCAGTCATGATGGTTACATCGATGCCGGCGGGACATTGCATGGAAATATTTATATTGCCGGAGGCGGAGATCCTACCCTGGGTTCCAGCAGGATAGCAGGAAATGCCAGTACTACTGAACTCATCGATAAGATTGCTGACCAAATTCGGGCTTTTGGTATATCCTGTATTGAAGGAAACATCATAGCGGATGAATCCATCTACAATTCATTTCCGTTATGTCCGTCCTGGCAGTGGAATGATTTAGGTAACTATTATGCGGCGGGTGCGTGGGGATTAAATATTAACGAAAACCAATATGCCATCTATTTCCACCGGGATGGCGATGTGGGAAGTTTGACCCGTATTGCCTATTTTGATCCGATGCTCCCCGGTCTGGAGTTAGAAAATGAAGTCACTGTAGACAGTGCTGATTCTGGTGACAATGCCTATATTTTTGGTGGCCCCTATCAACAAGGTAAAAGAATAGTAGGAACCATTCCCAAAGGGAAGGGTTTGTTCCGGATAAAGGGGTCGATGCCGGACCCGCCATCATATCTGGCATACCGGGTTCATACGAAGCTGGCGCAACGAGAGATGGGCGGACATTTATTTAAAACGCAATTCCGGGCCGATGTAAATAAAAATATACGTACTGTTATCGGTAAAATTTATTCGCCCAAGTTGCGTGAAATTGTAAAATATGCCAATTTGCACAGCATCAATGTATATTGTGAATCCATGTTAAAATATTTGGGCTGGAAAATCGGGAATGAAGGATCCGGTCGTGTTGGCATTGATGTAATAAAACAGCATTTACTGTCAAAAAACATTGATGTTTTGCCTTTATTTATGGAAGATGGCAGTGGTTTATCTGCAAGAAATCAGACTACGCCTGACCTAATGACTACTTTTTTAGCCTCTTTTGCAAAAAATAAAAAGCCGGAAGATTTTGAAAATTTACTGCCTACTGTCGGTGTAAGCGGAACGGTAAAAAACGTACTTGTCCAATCCAAAGCCAAGGGAAATATGTGGGTAAAGTCCGGGTCCATGGACAAAATACTGACCTATGCGGGATATTGCAGAACTGCTTCGGGGCGGTTCGTTAGTTTTTCTATATTTCTGAATGGATCTACAGCCACAAAAAAGAGAGAAAATAAAGCAGAATTAGAAAAAATATTAGAGGCAATTTACATATTTTCTTAACTTGGGGCGTAATTTTTTAAAGCCCGATGAACTTTTTATTTAAAATTAACGTACTTTTCCTCTTCACCACCTTCATCTGTGGATGCAGAGAATCTGTTTTTGATAAATATGCCTCTACAGCCAACCCAACAAATCCATCTTCAGCAGATACTTTTAACCATGATCATAATCACAGCAATGTGGGCAGGGCCATATGGCAAAAGCCCGGGTTGGTTATAGAAAAACTCGGCGATATTTCAGACAAGGTGATCGCTGATATTGGTGCCGGTACGGGATACTTTTCATTTCGGCTGGCTTATAAGGCAAAAAAGGTGATCGCAATAGAAATAGAGCAACAGTTGCTGGATTACATCGACTCCACCAAGTCGAAACTACCTGTAGCGGTAAAAAATAACATTGAAACCCGGTTAGCCACTTCTGCCTCTGCCAATCTGAAAGATGAAGAAGTGGATATCATCCTAATTATTAACACCATTGCCTATATTCCCGATTTGCCACAATATCTGGAGACCATCAAAAAAGGGTTGAAGAAAGGCGGTAAAATCATGATTATCGATTATAAAATGAAACGGTTGCCCATTAATGCGCCACCAAAATCTGAACGTGTGTATCTAGACAAGCTGGAAGACCTTTTAATCCATGCCGGTTATAAAGTAATAATCTCGGATGACACCTCTTTAGATTATCAATATATTATTCAAGCAACAAAAAATTAATTCACCTAAAAATCAAATCAACATGTTAAACCTTTCGTCTCTGGATCTCGGAATTATCATTGTGTGGATAGTTTCCTTACTTGGTTTTGGTATTTGGGTCTCTTTAACCAGTAAAAAGGAGACCTCTGCTGATTATTTTCTGGCGTCTAATTCACTTCCGTGGTGGGCTGTAGGTGGGTCATTGATAGCAGCCAATATTTCTGCGGAACAATTTATAGGTATGTCCGGATCCGGGTACGCTGTGGGTTTTGCTATTGCATCGTATGAGCTGATGGCCGCCATCACCTTATTGATCGTCGCCAAATTTTTCCTGCCTATATTTATAAAAAAAGAAATTTATACGATGCCCCAATTTCTGGAGAAAAGATTTGATGGCAGGGTAAGAACAGGGCTTGCCATATTCTGGGTACTGCTTTTTGTTTTTGTCAATATTACATCCGTGTTATATCTGGGATCGCTGGCATTGCAAACGATCATGGGGATTCCATTATTGTATGCTATCATCGGGCTGGCTGTTTATTCGGGAACCTATGCTGTAACCGGTGGGCTTAAGGCGGTCGCTCTGACAGATGTTGTACAGGTACTGGCATTGATTTTTGGCGGATTAGTAGCTACTTATATGGTATTGGATGCTGTTGGTGGCGGCGTGTTGTCGGGATTAGCCACATTGATTGAAAAAGCCCCAGAAAAATTTGATATGATTTTGGAGAAATCAAATCCGGAGTATATGAATTTGCCCGGCATCAGTGTGCTGGTTGGAGGGATGTGGATAGCCAACATGTATTATTGGGGAACAAATCAATATATAATACAAAAATCCCTTGCCAGTAAAAGCCTGGATGAATCGCAGACCGGTACAGCCGTTGCGGCAATGATCAAGGTTTTTTTACCCTTAATTGTCGTTATACCTGGCATCGCTGCCTATGTTTTGGGAGCCGAAATTTCGAAGCCGGATGAAGCCTATCCGTGGGTAATTACAAACTATGTGGGATCAGGATTTAAAGGTATAGCCATTGCTGCACTGATAGCTGCCATCGGCTCGTCTGTGGCGGCGATTGTTAATTCAGCCAGCACGATATTTACCTTAGATATTTACCGGCCTCTCATGGTAAAGCCTGAAGCCGGAAGCCTTCCAACATCGGGGACCAATGAATACAGTACAAGCCCGATGAGTGCCAGTCAGGAACATCATCTCGTGCGCGTGGGTAAAATATCCGGTCTGGTATTTTTACTGATAGGTGTGCTTATAGCCCCATCACTGGGTAGTCTGGAGCAGGCTTTTCAATATATACAGGAATATACCGGATTTATTAGTCCGGGTGTCCTTGCCATATTTGTACTGGGATTATTCTGGAGACGCACATCTACCAATGCTGCTCTTGCCGGTGTGATTCTGGCGATTCCGCTTTCTATGGGATTTAAGTTTTTAGCACCGGGCATTCCTTTTATGGACAGAATGGGTTTATGTTTTCTTTTAATTTCAGGCATCATGGTGGCCATTTCGATGTATGAAAACAAAAAGGATGACCCTAAGGCTATATATTACGACAGTAGTCTGTTTCATACCAGCATGCGGTTTAATATAATGTCGGCATTAGTGATACTTGCTGTCTCTTCCATTTATTATTTCTTCTGGTAATTTGGGTTAAAATTTGTTTTATTCCACCGGGGATAAAAACATATCACTTCAGGTTTGTTTGCAATCAGGTTTGCAAACGAACCTGAAGTAAATAAAAAATTGCCCTGACACCAAATCCGGGTTTTGGCTGATTTCTTTCCATATACGAATTAATTCCGCTTTTGCAATATTATATGCAGGGCAGGGTCCATTCAATATCGTTCGCGTTTAACATACTGCGATTTGTGTCATCGTAAATAATCATAGGAGTCTGGGGAGACGATTTACTGTTTACCCTGCAAAAAGGCGCATTTCACTCCTTGTCCTTCAATTAAGGAAGGGGAGGATAAGAATGCATCAGGCTTTTACAACATCCGGAAAACAGAATTCCTCCGGTATAGTATGGGTGTTTTTAGTTTTACCTTATAGAGAGAATTTCCGCATCCGACAGGCTAAACATCCAATCCTCTACATTAGAACCATTGAGGATAAATTTGCCTGTTATTACGACGTTAGCGTCCATTTTTAGTTTGCCCGGATCTCCTTTGAAATTCAGTCCCATTACGGTTTCCGGTCCTGCTTTCCCGCAAAAAAAGCAGGAAGCATAGGTATTTTTGCTTAGGGCCCACGTCGTTTTATCTACCGGAACCAAATAGCCCCGAATGATAACCCTTTTGTTGGCAAGTTTTTTTATTTCTTTTGAAAATTCGGGTAAATATACAGTGCCATACACTTCATGTGGTACTTCCTTATATTCGAGATTATTGAGGGTTAACCAGGTTATTGTGTCGCTAAAGTGGATTCCGGGGAACTTAACCAGGAATGAATCTGCCATTAAGAGGTGGGCAGATGACAGTAAAAATAAGGTGGTGAAAATAATAATTCTCATTTAATTGTGCGTTTAATTGCCCTGTTAAGACAGGAATAAGGAGGAAAAGGTTTCTGATACGTGGTTAATATTAGTTTAAAATTACATTGAGTGCATTTTTATCTGCCAGGTCGGCAATAATATTTTCCTGGATGGTGGTAGCCAATGAAAGGCCAACGTAATCCACTTTTATGGGAAACAATTTATGTTTACGGTCGACTAAAACTGCGACCTCCACTTTTTTTGGCAAGATATTCATCAGGACTTTAAAGGCATAAAAAATGGTGCGGCCCGTATTGGCGACATCGTCTACAACGATAATACATTTATTTTCCAGGTCGCTATTTTTCAAATCGATTTCTACTATTGCGTTCAACGGGCTGGCGGGATTGAGCCTGATGCGCGACAAAATGATATTTTTCTTTGTTATGGAAGACAGCCCTTCTGCCAGTAATTCGGCAAATCGGAATCCGTTATTGTTGATACCGGCCAGAATAATTTCGTCCTGATCCAGATTATTTTCCATTATTTCATAGGCCAGTCTAATGATCTTTTGGTTTATCTGATAATCGTTGAGTACCTGCATTTAGAATAATTTTAAATATGGATACAAATGTATGCAAAAAAGAATTAATTTGTAATTTGGTCCCGAATTAAATCATTTGAGATGCAGCAACTCGTTTTTATACTACTGACCGGTTTTACTGCTTATGTTGCTTTCAGGCAATTTAAAAAAGTATATTTAAATATCAAACTGGGGCAAGCCTATGATATTGACGGTCAAAGTAAGGAAAGGTGGCGCAATGTACTACTCGTCGCATTCGGGCAAAAAAAAATGTTTAAAAACTGGATTCCTGCCGTATTTCACCTGTTTATTTATGTTGCTTTTTTACTGACTCAAATCGAGTTGCTGGAAATCCTTATTGATGGTATTTTTGGTGTACACCGTTTTTTTGCCCCATGGTTAGGCGGGTTTTATACTTTTATCATCAGCAGTGTTGAGGTCATGTCGTTTTTAGCTTTAACTGCCACATTTGTGTTTTTATACCGAAGAAACCTGCTCAAGGTTCCCAGACTGGTGAAGTCGGAATTGAATGGATGGCCGAAGTTGGACGCCAATATAATCCTAATAGGTGAGTTGTTATTAGTAACGGGTATATTTACGATGAACGGGGCTGATTTTTTGCTTCAGAAAATTGATCCTTCCCATTATCCGGACACAGGCAATATTGCTATCAGTTCTCTGGTTGGTCCGATTTTATTCAGTGGATTTGATCCTGAAAGTCTGATGCTGCTGGAACGGGTAGGGTGGTGGTTGCATTTTATTGTTGTGCTTGGATTTATTGTTTATCTGCCTTATTCCAAACATTTGCATATCTTTTTAGCTTTCCCCAATGTATATTTCAGCAAAACAGGCTCAAGGGGTCGCATTGACAATATGCCAGAAGTTATGAATGAGGTGAAGTCGATGCTGGGGATGGAAACCCCGGATGTGTCGTCTGATGGGAATGTGTTGCCCGAGTTTGGTGTGCGGGATATTTTTGATTTATCCTGGAAAAACATTCTGAATGCCTATACCTGTACCGAATGTGGCCGATGTTCGGATGTATGTCCGGCGAATCTTACCGGCAAAAAATTATCGCCGCGTAAAATTATGATGGATATCCGGGACAGGGCTACTGAAGTGGGCAATAATCTGGCATCTGGCAATCCTAAATTTGCCAAAACAGCAGAGAATGCCGATAACCCAACGCTTAATAAAAACAATTATGACGATGGTAAATCACTTTTTGACTATATCAGCAGGGAAGCGTTGCATGCCTGTACGACTTGTAATGCCTGTGTTGAAGCCTGTCCTGTCATGATCGATCCACTGGAACCTATTTTAAAAATGCGCCGGTATGAGATTCTAACGGAATCGGCCGGGCCGCCCGACTGGTTACCCATGTTTACAGCAATGGAGAATGGCGGCTGTGTGTGGCAAATTCCAGCTGAACGGGATCAATGGCGCCATGAAAATTAATAGTGAGGCTGGTGTTATCATGGAAACGCGGGATTAAAAAACAAAATTTTAATAAACGAAATATAAGGAATTCGCGATATGACAGTAAAAACAATGGCTGAAGCCACCTCATCCGGTGAAAAGGTAGACATTCTGTTTTGGGTTGGTTGTGCCGGCAGTTTTGATGCCAGGGCCCAGCGGGTTACCCGGGCATTTTGCGAACTTTTAAACAAGGCACAGATATCGTTTGCTATTCTTGGCAATGAGGAGATGTGTACCGGTGACCCGGCACGAAGGGCAGGTAATGAGTTTATTTATCAGATGCTGGCGCTACAGAACATCAATACCCTAAACATGTATGGTGTAAAAAAAATTGTTACTGCCTGTCCGCATTGTTTTAATACACTGAAAAATGAATATCCGGATTTAGGAGGGAATTACGAAGTAATACACCACACGCAGTTTTTACAGCAGTTACTGGACGATGGTCAACTTAAAGTGGAGGGTGGAATATTCAAAGGTAAAAAAATAACCTATCACGATTCCTGTTATCTGGGCCGTATTAATGGTGAATATGAAGCACCCAGAAAAGTGCTTCAAAATCTTGAAGCTGATCTTGTTGAAATGAAAAGATGCAGAACAAACGGGTTATGTTGCGGAGCAGGAGGCGCCCAGATGTTTAAAGAAGACGAAGCCGGTGACAAGCGTATCAATCTGGAAAGGGCGGAAGAAGTTTTATCCACCCAGACCGATGTTGTGGCTGCAAATTGTCCTTTTTGCATCACCATGATCACAGATGGTCTCAAGGCCAAAGACAAGCAGGACGATGTTATGGTTCTGGACATATCGGAAATGATTTTAAAAGACATGAAAGCTTAATTATTTGCATGGATCCTGAATTGGTCAATATTTCCCCAATTTGGCGAAGGGCACTTTATCAAGAGTTTGAAGCCCGGTATTTTGATGAGCTGAGTGCCGCGTTAAAAAGTGCCAAGTCTGCGGGGAAAATTATATTTCCTCCGGGTCCGTTGATATTTAATGCGTATGACAGTACGCCGCCTGCCGATGTTAAAGTGGTCATTATAGGTCAGGACCCGTACCATAATGAGGGAGAAGCCATGGGTTTAAGTTTTTCGGTGCCAAAAGGTAAAAAAATACCGCCTTCATTAAAAAATATATATAAAGAACTCCAAGCGGATGTTCAATTTTTGGAGCCGGGTCACGGCGATCTGACGGCGTGGGCGAAGCAGGGTGTTTTTTTACTTAATGCAATACTAACGGTTGAAAAAAATAATGCCGGTTCGCATAAAAACATTGGATGGCAATATTTTACCGATCAGACCATACGCTATCTTTCCGATCACTATAAACATATTGTATTTATGCTTTGGGGTAATTTTGCCAAAAACAAAAAGGTATTAATTGACCAGGAAAAACATTTGGTGCTGGAGGCGGCCCATCCTTCCCCACTGGCAGGCAATGCTTTTCAGGGGTGCAGGCATTTTTCAAAAGCGAATGCGTATCTGGTCGGCATAGGCAAGGCACCTGTGAACTGGCAGTTGTAAAAGTCGAGCATAATAAACCATTAAAACATGAATAATAAAATCATCATTGTAGCCATCTTAGGGGCAACCGGTGTCGGATTGGGTGCATTTGGGGCACATGGGTTAAAGTCATTGCTCCTTGCTGAACAGATTGATGTCTTTAAGACCGGTTCGTTTTACCATTTTATCCATCTTTCTGCCATGTTGGCCATTGTTTTAAAAAATCAGCAAAACAGGGTTTTAAATCAATGTTTTTATTTATTTCTGGCGGGAATCATTTGTTTTTCCGGATCGCTATACATACTGAGCACCAAACATTTATACGGTGGTGATGTCTGGAATTTTGTCGGGCCCATAACGCCGATGGGGGGCTTGCTTTTTATAGCGGGATGGCTAAATTTGGTTCGGTATAAAACGACCTAAGCTGATTATTCTCCTTTTTTCGCCGGTTTCTTTTTGAAATTGCCGGGTTTATTGCTTTTGGGTTTTGACCCACCGCGTCTGAAGTCTCCTTTAGGTCTTGTTGGATTCCATTCCGGGCTTTCTCCGATATGGGGTGGAATAGTCAGTTTATTTATCGAGGCGCCAATAAGTTTTTCAATAGCCGCAAACTTATACATTTCATCTTCATTGACTAGTGTGAGGGCAACCCCTGATGCATCTGCCCTGGCGGTACGGCCAATTCTGTGCACATAATCTTCTCCGTCGCCGGGTACATTATAATTTACAACCAGGTTGATATCTTTGATATCAATGCCTCTTGCCAATACATCTGTGGCAACAATAACCCTGGTTTGCTTTGATCTAAAGCGATTCAGTACTTCTTCGCGCTGCTGTTGTTCGAGGTCAGAGGAAATACCTTCAACTTTATAGCCTTGACCAGAAAGGCCTTTGACGATGTCGTTTACTGACTTTTTAGTAGAAGAAAAGACTATAATACTTTCAAAAGCAGGTTTGTCTTTGATCAGGTCATTGATCAGTCGTGCCTTATTGCCGTCGTTAACCAGGTAGGCTGCCTGTAAAACTCTTTCAGAGGGTTTGGAAACAGCAATAGACACCTCAAAAGGGTTGTTGAGGTTTTGTCTGGCCAAATCTCTCATTTTGGGAGGCATTGTCGCGCTGAACATCAATGTTTGCCTTTTTTTAGGCAGTGCCTCTATAATTTTTTTGATATCGTCGTAAAAGCCCATGTCCAGCATTCTGTCTGCTTCATCTAAAATCAGGTGTCTTAATTTATTAAATTTGACATTTCCCATATTGATGTGGCTAATCAGTTTTCCGGGTGTCGCTATAATAATATCTGCGTTGGTCAAACCTTTTTTTTGTGTTTCCCATTCATTTCCTGAACCTCCTCCATAAATTGCCATGGATGAAACTGGAACAAAATATGCAAAACCCTGAATTTGCTGATCGATCTGTACTGCCAGTTCTCTGGTAGGTACGATGACCAGGGTGCTTGTACCGTTGTGCGGTTCTGTGGTCATCTGGTGTAAAAGCGGGAGCATAAAGGCTGCTGTTTTTCCGGTGCCTGTCTGTGCGCAGGCAATGAGGTCTCTGCCTTTTAATATTTCGGGTATAGCCTGTTCCTGAATTGGTGTAGCTTTATCAAAGCCCATGTAAGAAATGGCTTCCAGAATTCTGTCGTCCAATCCTATTTCCTTAAATGTCATGTGAAATGTATATTCTTGTAAGAATAATTTATATTAATAATAATGCAAATATAAAAAATATTGTCAATAAAGCATATGTAATAATTGTATAAGTTGGAAAAACCTTAATAAATTTGCAGGTTGGATCATAAATGGTCTAAAAAAAACAGTTTTGACAGAAAAAAATCAATTGATAGAACTGATATATGATGATGACCTGGTGCAGGCAGGAGAAGAATTGTATGAAAATAATGCAGTACATCATTTGTCACATATTGAATCGAACTTATACGTTGCCAAAGTCAGGGACGGGAAATTTTATGAGATTGAGATTCAGTCGCCGTTTGCCAAAAAGCAAAAGGTATCCTGCGATTGCAGTTTTTATAACGACAACAAAATATGTAAACATATCTTAGCCGGATTACTGGCAATACGGGCTGAACTCAAGACAAAAAAAGCAGCTCAGGAGACCGTGAACACGGAAAAAGTAGCGCGAAAGCTCTCTACGCTTCATATTACTCAAATTCTGGAAGAGATCAGCCACGAAGAGCTGGTTGCTTTTGTTAAAAATTATGCCCGGACAGATAAACGATTTTCGACTCAGCTGAAAGTCAATTTTGCAAGAAAAATAGATTTGTCTGACAATACGGATAAGTACAAAAACATTTTGAATACGCTGGTCAGGCCACATACCGGGGAGCAAACCAAAGCTACCTCTTCGGACATCAAAGCCATTATTCATGTCTTCGAAGACTTTATCGACCAGATCAATGATTGTATTGCGCTGGGTCAGTTCAGAGAGGCTTATAATATCTTTTACAGTACATTTTCCAAACTTGAATATATCAGGCATTACTATGATTATCATCAGGATAAGATGACGGAACTCAGTAAAAAAGTGCATCTAATTATTCCGTATTTTTTAGCTGAAAAGCTGCCCCCTGAATTAAGGGTAGAAATACTTCATTTTTTACTGGAGCTGGCCAGCCGCTCTTATTACCATTTTGCGGATATTAATACAAATATCATAGCATTGGTGACCGGAGAGTACAGAAGTAAAGACAAAAATGTGCTGATTCAACGGATAAACGAATTAATCCAAAACAGAGCCGGCAAAGAACTGGCTATCTTATTTGCCCTTATGTTCAAGGTAAACGGCAAATTTACCCGCAGTGATATAGAACTTTTAAAACCCTATAGCCATCAATATGTCGAAATAGCTGACCATTTGCTTGCCTCCAGTGAGGAGCAACTTGCACTTAAGATGCTGGAAAGCATTTATCAGCCCAAAAAGTATGTAAAAGACCTTGTCAACCGTCTTGTTTTTTTATATGTTCGTTTCCGGGATGAAAAAAAATTGACAGAAACCGCCAAAATAGCTTATTATTTATCGGGGGACGTTAAATATATTGAAGTCTTAAAAAGGGAGCTTGCTCCGGAAGCCTATGCGGCATTTATTGCTCAAATGGAAATGGAACTGACCACGGATAAAGCAGACCCTAACCTATTAATCCGGATTTACAAAAAGGAAGAAAACTGGAAGGGGCTTTTGCATTATTTGTTTACGATTGGAAATATGGAGCTTTTAAAACAGCACGATACCCTTTTATATCGATTTGAGCGCAATGCCCTTGTTGAAGTTTATGATCAACTGGTTACAGACTACTTAGACCATCACATCGGCGACATAGCCCATCAATATCTGGAAGGATTAAAATTACATCTTCACCATCAGCAGATGGATGCAGTCTTTAAGCGTATTCAAAAGGTGATTAAAGAAAAATACGACCACCGGCCGAGATTAGCAGAATTGTTCAGTTAGTAAAAAACAGAGTCCGAATAAAAAACAAAGGAAAGAAAACTACATTCAGCTCTTTCCTTTGTTTTATCGTTAAAATTAAGCACCTATATGCTGGATTTCAGCGAGTATTCTTTTGGCTACTTTAAATATCTTATCATCATCCAGATGTACAATACCGCCGTCGGGGCCCGGCTCAATGTGGCAGCCTACTACTTCTCCATTTTCATATTTTTTTGCTCCAAAATAATTACGTACCGTTTGTTCTTCTATATTTAACTCTGCAGCAATTTTACTTACACTTCCTGTAGGTAATGCATGTTTAATTCTTCTTAATTCATCAAATGTAATATTCATTGTGTAACAATTTAAGTGTTATTAATATTAAGTTCAAACCGAAAAATACGACAATAATTCTAATTTGCTACTAAAAATTAACAAAATATTTACAAATTTAAAAAAGCATGCGGCGTGTGATTCCTTCCAATTTAGCCCGGGTGGAGTATGCCAGAAACGCGTTAAACATTAAAGGCGGGTCGTGTTAACGATGGACCCATTCCATTTAATTTTGGCTGGCGGTTGTGTTGCAATGTCAATTTCAATGGAAATTCTGAAGGCATTCCCTGATGCGGCGTACTGCCTCTATCAGGTCACTTTCGGAGGCAGCGTAGGATAACCGGATACAATTGTTATTTCCGAATGCGGCGCCTGAAACAGTGCCCACGTGTGCTTCGGTGAGCATCGCTTCGGAAAAATCGTCGGCATCATTAATGACAATGCTACCATTTGAAGTACCGAAATAAGCGCTTACGTCGGGAAAAACATAAAAAGCACCCTGGGGTTTATTTACTTTAAATCCCGGAATTTCCTTCAATCTGTCGATAACAAGATCCCTTCTTTTTAAAAATGCGTCACGCATGGCAAAGGTTTCATTTCTGCTGGTGCGCAAGGCTACAGCAGCTGCTTCCTGGCTAAAAGAAGCTGCCCCGGATGTAATCTGACCCTGTACTTTATTGCAAGCATCGGCGAGCCATTTCGGGCCACCCATATATCCCAGTCTCCAACCGGTCATGGAGAAACCTTTTGAAAATCCGTTAACCGTGGCTACCAGATCTTTTACATTATCAAAAGAGCCAATGCTGGCGTGGGCGTCAGTAAAATTGATATATTCATAAATTTCGTCGGCGATAACCAGAATCTGGCCATTTTCAGCTACTACATCCGCAATGGCTTTCAGTTCTTCTTTTGAATATACGGAACCAGTTGGGTTGCAGGGTGAGGAAAAAATAAGGAGTTTGGTCCTGGGGGTAATGGCATTTTTGATCTGTGCGGCAGATACTTTAAAATCATCTTCAATACCGGCGCTGACCACTACCGGATTTCCACCGGCAAACTTTACGATTTCAATGTAGGAAACCCAGTATGGTGCCAGAATAATAGCTTCATCGCCCGGATCGAGTGTTGCGAGGCAAATATTGGCAATACTTTGTTTGGCTCCGTTCGATACTACGATCTGGCCAGGTTCGAAATGCAGGTTATTTTCGGCATTAAACTTTTCACATATCGCTTTTCTCAGGTCGAGCGTACCGGGTACCGGTGTATATTTTGTATTCCCTTTTTTGAGCGCAGTATACGCTGCTTCTTTAATAAATTCGGGTGTATCGAAATCCGGTTCACCCAGACTCAGGCTGATAACATTGACGCCTTTAGCAGCGAGGTCACGGGATTTCTGGGCCATTCTGATCGTTGCAGACTCTTCCATAGACTGCACCTTGGCAGATAGCATTTTAGTTGATAATATACTCATGATTGTTTCGATTCTTATGCTTTCAATTAACAGTTGCAAAGGTACTTAAATTTTATTTTGCATGAAGTGCTTTATGGAAAAGTTGATTTTTCTTTTTAAATTTTGTGTTTATCGCATCTTTCAGTTCAAATTTTACGTTAAATAAAAAGATTTTAATTTTCAACTGGATTACATTTCCTATTTTTGGCAATTCTTAATATTTGAAAAGTTTATGAAGCATTTCATTTTAATTTTAACTCTGGCCGCTGCCATATTGGTTACAGGTGCTGACCTGAATGCGCAGGTGCGTAAAAAGACCACATCCAAAAAGAAAGAAAAGGAGAAAACAGAACAAGTCAGTATTATGGAAAAGATCAATCCGGAGCTTCGGTTTGGTAATCTTGGCTTTTTTAACGGTTTATCCATATCCACCAAAGCCAATGTTGGCTTTAAGCTGCACAACCGTTTTACTGTAGGAGGAGGAGGTAAGTTGTTTTATGAACAGTATTCTTATCCGGGTCCAGACCCATCCGTGCTGGATCTGGGGGGTTTCGTTTATGGAAGGGGTAAGATCACCAATGAGATTTACGTGCAGGCAGAATATGCCTTTATGAAGTATGGCGCTGATCCTGACGGATTTGTGGTCCGGGGATTTACAGAACCCATCAAAGTCAACTATCCATTGTTTGGATTGGGTTATATGAGTGGTGTTGGTAAATGGCGATTTGGTGTTGAATTAATGTATATAGCCAGCGAGCAAGCCAGAGACTATCAGAATGCCGTTGTAGAATATTGGTTTGGTGCCAGCTATAACTTCTAAGCAAACAGACCAGATGGTAAAAATTGGAAATACAATGCTGGGCGAGTTTCCGCTTTTGCTTGCCCCTATGGAAGATGTCAGTGACCCACCTTTCAGGGCGGTGTGTAAAGAACAGGGCAGCGACCTGATGTATACTGAATTTATCTCTGTTGAGGGTCTGATACGGGATGCGGCCAAAAGTGTACAGAAGCTTGATATTTACGACGAAGAGCGGCCGATCGGCATTCAGATCTTCGGTGCAGAAATAGAATCTATGGGAAGGGCGGCTGAAATTGTTGAAGAAGCAAAACCAGAACTTCTCGATATTAATTTTGGGTGTCCGGTTAAAAAAGTGGTATGCAAGATGGCCGGTGCCGGTATTTTGCAGGATATACCCAAGATGATACGGCTCACGGAAAAGGTAATCAAATCCACGTCGCTTCCAGTGACTGTAAAAACCCGATTGGGGTGGGATGAAAATACACTAAATATAGAAGAAGTAGCGGAGCGTCTTCAGGATATCGGCGTTCAGGCTTTGGCTATACATGGAAGAACGCGAAAGCAGATGTACAAAGGTGAAGCAGACTGGACATTAATCGGAAAAGTCAAAAACAATCCAAGAATTCACATTCCAATATTTGGTAACGGCGATATTGACAGTCCGGAAAAAGCAAAATTATATAAAGAAAGATATGGCGTTGATGGTATCATGATTGGCAGGGCCAGTATTGGATATCCCTGGATATTCAGGGATATTAAACACTATCTTGCCTATGGAACGGTTCCTGATGCGCCCAACATCGATGAGCGGGTGGAAGTTGCCCGGAAGCATTTGATAAAAAGTATGGAATGGAAGGGGGAACGGGTAGGTGTAGTCGAAATGAGAAGACATTACACCAACTATTTCAGAGATTTACCTGGTGTTAAAGAATTCAGGGCAAGGCTGGTATCAGAAATGGAGGCTGGAATACTACATGAAATTCTGGATGAAATGAAAGTGCACTACCAGGAACAGGCTGCTTGTTAATACTACAATCAAAAATCGCATATGGTATTTAACATCAAGCCTTATGAACGCAAAATATTTGAGCTGATACAGCTTGCTGCTCAGGAACAGCAGGTCCCTGTTTATATTGTTGGTGGCTATGTACGTGATCGCCTGCTTGCCAGGGAATCAAAAGATCTGGACGTTGTTTGTGTTGGTGATGGCATTGCACTGGCTGAAAAGGTGGCTTCCAAGCTGAGGCCTTTGCCTTACATCGCCGTTTACCGGAGGTTTGGTACTGCCATGATCCGGCATAAAGACCTTGAAATCGAATTTGTCGGAGCCAGAAAAGAGTCATATAGTGCAGATTCCCGAAAACCGGCTGTCGAAAACGGGACATTGGAAGATGATCAAAACCGACGTGATTTTACAATAAACGCACTGGCATTAAGCCTGAATGATGACGATTATGGCAAAATCATAGATCCGTTTAATGGCTTTCATGATTTAGAAAATAAAATAATCCGGACTCCTCTGGATCCAGACAAAACATTTGCAGATGATCCCCTTCGGATGATGCGTGCCATTCGTTTTTCGACGCAACTGGATTTTGAAATTGAAGCTGCCACGCTTCGGTCTATATCCAAAAACAGACAACGTCTGAATATTGTTTCAAAAGAACGTATCAGTACTGAATTGGAAAAAATAGTGAGTTCAGAAAGGCCATCAAAAGGATTTAAATTATTGTTTGATACGGGACTTTTGCATTTGATTTTTCCGGAAATGGCTGCACTTCAGGGTGTCGATATAAAAAACAACATCGGTCATAAAGATAATTTTTACCATACGCTTGAAGTTTTAGAAAATATCTGTAAAGATACCAACAATGTGTGGCTCCGGTGGGCCGCTATTCTGCACGATATTGCCAAACCGCCCACCAAACGGTTTGATGCCGGCATTGGATGGACGTTTCATGGTCATGAGGCTTTAGGGGCAGCGATGGTGCCCCGGATATTTAAAAAGCTGAAAATGCCCCTCGACTCAAAAATGAAGTATGTACAAAAGTTGGTGCTATTGCATTTACGTCCTATTGCGCTTACCAATGATAAAGTAACTGATTCAGCTGTACGTCGTTTACTATTTGATGCCGGAGAAGATATAGAAGATTTACTAAAGCTTTGTAAAGCGGATATCACGTCGAAAAATGAAGGCAAGGTAAACCGGTATAAAGAAAATTATCGGGTACTGATAGAAAAAATAAAGGAAGTAGAAGAAAAGGACCATCTCCGTAACTGGCAACCTCCGATCAGTGGTGACGATATCATGCATATATTTAAATTGCCACCTTCGCGCGAAGTCGGCTTATTAAAAACGGCCATCCGTGAGGCCATTCTGGATGGTGTGATTGAAAATAATTATGATGCGGCCTATACCTTTATGATGGACAAAGCAAAAGAATTAAAGATGGTGTAATTTTAGAACTGTGAAATTATGGACTACAAAGAATTTTTTCGTTTTACGGAACAGGAAAGGAGAGGTATATTGGTCTTCCTGATACTCTCTATTACTACAATTTATATCATAAACTGTTTGGAAGAAGACGATACACCGCCCCCCGCAGATATGAGTATGTATTATATTCAAAACGGCATGGAAGCGGATGTCAATACTATATCTGATAAATCATTCGATGCTGTGATGAACCGGTCAGATGCCGAGTCGGAGCCCAAAGACAATAAAAAATTGCACCGTTTTGAATTTAATCCAAACCTCCTTAGTGCCGATTCGTTGTCGATGCTTGGGTTCAGCGACTTTGCTGTTCAAAATATGATCAAATACAGGCAAGCCGGCGGGCAAATAAAAACCATTAGTAAACTAAAGACCATCTATGGCATAGATACCCAACTGGTGCAGCAGTTAAATGATTACATTCGATTTACCAGTGATGCCTTTTCCGATTCACCTGAACCAAACGGCAAGGTCGCTCCATCGATTTCAAAGGAAAAAGTTCAGCCCTTTGTTGAGCTCAATGGCTGTGATTCAATGACTTTGCTTGCCATTGCGGGTGTCGGACCGTATACAACTAAAAAAATTCTTCATTACCGGCGAAAATTAGGGGGGTATCTTTATGTTGGTCAATTGCAGGAATTTGGTCTTGTTAAAGACAGTCTGTATCAAATTATTGCACCTTTACTTTCGACCGATGTTTCTTTAATCCGTAAAATAGATATCAATTCCGCTGATTTTAAAACATTGGTTTCCCATCCCTATTTTAGTTCTGAAACAGCCAATGCTATCCTTAAGTACCGCAAACAACACGGTCCATTTGAAGATGCGCGTCATATCAGCCGTATCCGGGCATTAAAAGAGGAGACTGGCAATCGCATCCTTCCATATCTCAAGGCAGAAAAACCTCAATAGCCAGAGGCCATCCTATTTTACTGGTTATATTTATTACTTCAGGATTAGTAATGGGATTTTGCAGGGATCATTTACCTTACGGATAATATCAAAAAATTATCATTTACTTTAAGGTTGGGACGTTGATCTATTGGAATGTATAATAAATAGCTATTGATAAATATAAAAAACCATGTCAAAGTGCATGATGCAGAGTTAAAAAGAATAAACAAAAACAATGCAAACCTCCACTAAATGATGTCATCGAATTCGCTGGTGTCTTCCTGGTGCATCAGGTGCAGGGCATCAGAGCGAAGTAAAGCCATCTTGGAAAATATATCTGTTATACTTTTTTCTGTATTTTCAGAACAAAACATACGGACATCATCCACGGTGTTGATACCACTTCCATCGCGGAATTTGTAGGTTTGCTCCAACAGATTATATTCAAATTTTACAGACAAACGTTCATTCATTTTAAAAACAGTCACCCTGATGTTATTCAGGTCAAATTCTCCAATTATTCTCATGTTTATGAAATTTTGCGATAATACTTTCGGTGAAAAGGTCGTATAGTTTAAGTAATGCCGGATATTTTTTCAAGTGCATCCGGTGTTTTGCTATAGTCGATATGTCATTTCTTACTGCAGGTCCAGTTTGTATCTGCCCGGGTACACCGGACACTGCCTTCAGGGCGGTTTCTTTTATTATTGGCCCCAGGAGCTGAAAATCAACAGCTTCCTCCCGGCAATACGAAGCGGTAAGGTCATACAGGTGGTTGGTAAAATTATTGACCATGACAGCAGCCACGTGAAGCGCTTGTTTTTTATCGTCGTCGAGAACCATAAATTGTTCGGATATTTGGGCTGCCAGCTCACATAGCTGTGCCGCGACGTCAGTATCTGAAGCCGTGATGACAACGGGGATCTCCTTAGTAAGGACGGGACGTGCTTTGGTTAATGTCTGGACAGGCCAGAAACATCCGTAGTGTTCTGCAAAAGGAGAAAGTATTCCTGAAGCCAGTGCCCCCGAAGTGTGGACCAGCAGTTGATTTGATTTCAACCGGAAGGGTAGTAAAGACAGCACTTCGGAAATGGCATCGTCTGACACGCAAATAAAATATACATCTGCCTGGTCACTGATTTCAGAAATAGCATTGACACAAGTGGTATGGAAAAACGATTTGAATTCGTTTGCCTCCTTTTGATTCCGGCCATAGACTTCCAAAACTTCAATGTCTGCACTCCTGAAACAATTAAGCAGATGCCAGGCCATATTTCCTGTTCCTATGAGGGAAATTTTTTTGCCCATTTGCTCAGGTCTTATTTTTATACCTGCTCCAGGCAGCCATAAATAAGCCCAACATCATCATTATACTTCCAGTCCAAAATAAATTGATTCCCGGGAATATCGTAGCCTGGAGGATTAAATAATCTGTACGCGGTACGTCGGTGGCAATGCCTATTTTTAACGGATTATTTTTACGCAAATCTCTTGCTATTTTAAAAGAAAAAGACTCCTTTTCCGGATCAATGTTACTAAATCTGATATGTAAGCCAGTCTGGCCGGAATAGTGTTTAATACTCATCGGCTGATTTTTGCGGATGATGTATATTGGAGCTGCATCTTCGCTGACGCCCTTTCCGGAAATATTCATCTGTGCCCCGATCGCGATATCCAAATCTTCTTTTATGTAATTTTCATGTTGCGGGTCTTTGTCAAAGCCGGTTAGGCTGATTTTATAGTCACCCAGGTCTATCACTCCATTTTTGGTAATGGTGTATTCCTGATATACCAGTTTATCTTCCGGAGTAAAAAGTTGTTCAATTACGGATTCGTCCAGTTTGATCCGCAGCCCTGCCTGCTCAAATGCTGCCGGGTAGTTATACATTATTGCTCCCTGCAGACCAACAGCTGCTTCACTAAATAATGTGGTGTCGTTTTTAGCATCATATACTGAAATATTCAAACCCAGGCCGGTTTCATGTTTATTGCCTTTGTATTCTTTATTTTGCGGTTCAAAGGTGATCGATTGTGCTTTTACCGTGTAGCTTTGGATGGTCAAAGAATCTCCCAACGGTACTGTGTAGGTCGTGAATTTCAGGGAATCTTCAATTTTTCGGGCTTCCTCAACACTTTGAAGCGCGGGCGGAACGCCGACCACACAAGTAAAAATGTCTTTATGCAAATAATGACGGGTATCGGGATTAAATGCTGCGATTTTACTAAAATCGTTGGAATACATGGCATTGGGATGGAGTGTGATTTCTTCTATCGTCTCCAGGCTATCATTCAATTTTTTAAAATTGATATTATATTTTCTTTCCCGCCCTATCAGCGTGTCTGATTCATATGTGATAAAATAGCCTTGCGAAAAAAGTGGTTTCCCTTTGATGAGCTGCACATATTTTTGCAGGTCTTCGTCTGTAAACATGCCTTTAAATACAAAGGGATTGCTGGAAATAAACTGCTGGTTCAGTCCACTGGCAAGCATGCCGATAATCATCAATCCAAAGCCAAAGTGCGCGAAGGCAGCGTAAGCCAGCTTAATATTGCCCTTTATAACAAAGATTAAATAATCGGCGTTGCTGATGATGCTGAAAAGACCTGTGAATGCCAGAATTACGTATTGCCAACTGTAATAGTGCAACCACAGGGATAATATCCAGGTCAGAATAGCACTAATTAAACTTATGGACAACATTCTGATTATCCATTTTTTTCGTTGACTTTGCCAGTTGACCGCACGATATCGCAGAAATAATGACGCTGAAGAAAGTATCGAAACAAAAACTGCAATCCACAGCTGGTATTTGTTGTAATGTTCAATTGCATTTTTGATCACTTTTCCTTCATAAGCGGGATTGTACCAAGTCATCAATTTATTAAAAACAGGGAGGGATGTGGATGTAATAATAAGCACAGCGCTGAACATCAGCACCAGAGAACCAATAAACATCCAGAATTCGCGTGAAGGCAAGGCCTCTTCTTTTTCGTGATTGTCAATTTTACTGTACCTGAGGAAGTACAGGGCAAAGCCAGTCAACATAAAATAGCCTACTATGAATACCAGTTGCCATTCCAGGCCCATTTCCGTAAAAGCGTGTGCTGAAGTATCTCCCAATACACCGCTGCGGGTAAGAAAGGTAGAATACAGGATCAGGATAAAAGATATCAGATAGTAAAAATAGACTGAACGGATAGCATAGCCGGTATTTTTTGAAACTAAATGCACATGAATGCCTGCTACCATAGTAATCCATGGCACTAAAGACGCATTTTCGACCGGGTCCCAGGCCCAGTAACCTCCAAAAGACAAAGCAACGTAAGCCCATAAACTTCCCATAAGGATACCGGTTCCTAAAATGCCAGCGGAAAATAGCGACCATTTGAGTGATTTTTTAAACCACTCGCTGTGATCATTTAGCCAAAGCCCGGCAAATGCAAAGGCAAAAGGGACAATTGTTGAAGCAAAACCCAGAAATAAAGTAGGCGGGTGAATGGTCATCCAGTAATTCTGAAGAAGGGGATTCATACCGCGACCTTTTATAAGACTCAGGTAATTTGCATTATTAAATATTGGCGCTTCAGTCATGTGCCTAAGTAAGTTGGTGGGATTGCTGCCTATTCTGATCACCTCTTCACCAAAAGGGAAATGAAGACCCAAAAGCATGGTCATAAGTATGGCCTCTGCGATGGCGATGGTAAACATAACCGGGGCTTCAAATTTACCGGCAGTACGAATGAGAATAAAACCCAGAACAGCGTGCCAGAACATCCACAACATAAAACTGCCTTCCTGTCCTTCCCAAAATGCCGATAAGATATACTTTAACGGCAACTCTTCCGAGACATGGTTAAAGACATAGTCATATTCGTACATGTGATTGTACATTGCATAAAACAAAATGGCAATCAACCCAAATAGTGTAAAACCGTGGATACAAAACGAATAACGACCGATCCGGGCCCAAGAGCCGGGTTTATGTTCATTTTTTGTGGTGGTGGCAAAGTAATATGCTACCCCTGAAAGCAGTGCGGCTACAAAAGAGGTAATGATAAAAAAGTGGCCTACTTCGCCAACCCACAGATGTTCACCGATATATTTAACTTCATTCATAGGAGGTGTGTAGTTTATCCTTTTTGACCTTTGATTGCAATTTCTTCATTTTTATATTTAGAAGGGCATTTCATTAAAATTTCACTGGCATTAAACACATCGCCCACCAGTTCGCCTGTTACAACTATCTGTTCCGACATTTCAAAGTCCTGTGGTTTGGGCTGGTGCAGGATTACTTTTTTTTCTTTGCCTTCCGTATCTTTCATAAAAAAAGAAAATTCGTTGGGTTGATTCTGCGGGTCGTATTCCATGGGTTTGTCTTTAGAGAGCTGGCCAACTATTTTTACTTTATCGCCGTTGCGGGCTACTTCAAAACTGGCATACGTACTTACATCTTTTGAGGCAGTGATAAAAACAGTAATGCCTACTGCGATCAGTAACAGGGCAATAATGATATTTCTGTTCATGAAGAAATTTGTATTTTAATTTAATGCAAAAGTACATTAATTTTAAAACAACGGAATTATATGATGCATTGTTTAGTGCATACCGGAATATGTGGCACATTATTCCTGACGAAATGATTTCCGCTTTATATTGAAAAAAGGGTGCGGCTTGAAGTTGCTATTTTTCGTATTTAATATTGACTTTAAATCTAAAATCAAGAATACCCAAATCTTTAGCTGCCATCGGACTGATGATGAGGCTTACTTCTTCATTGTAAGTAGAAGCAGGTATTTTTCCAAGCACCTTGGCTTTGATATGTTTTTTTAGCATGGGGTAATAAACGTCCATCATTGAACCTGGTCTGGCTTCATCGTGGAGTACAAAATAGCTTTTTGACGATACTGCTGACCTGTCCCAGATACCAATCACATCTGACAAATAATATTTTACAATAGGTACATGTTCATCGTCTGCTTCGGGTGCCGACGTCACCGTATTTTTTTCATTCTTATCCTGCATTTTTATTACCGGCGTTTTTACCGGCGTTTTCAAGGCATCGCCCTGTTTTTCATTCTTCTTTTTCGATTTTTCAACAGGAAGAGGCAGCCAGCCTATGAGTAATTTTTCGCCGGTTTGTACTGATTCATTTTTTTTATTATTCAGAATTTTAATGCGGATTATGTCAGTATCGAAATATTCTTTTGAGATACGATACAGGGATTCCCCTTTTTTGACAATATACCAAACCGAAAGATAAGGCTGTCCGTTTGATTTTGATGTTGGATTTATATCCAGAATTTTAGAAGAAAAGGGTATTTTTACAATCTTGCCATCCTTAATCGGTTGCGAGGGACTAAGTTTATTGAATGCAAATAACTTTTCTGCATTAACCTGAAAAATTTCGGCAAGACTGTAAATATTAATACCTTTGTCATAAGGGTGACTATAAAAAATATCATTCCCAGGGAGAACGTCTACGACGATCTCTGATCCTGAAGAAAAAAATCGGTTGCTCGTATTTTGACTTGCTATATCGGATGAAAGGCAACAGACAGATAATATCAATACGGACATATACATCCTTTTTATTAATATTGAACTGAAATGTGAGGTCATCTTTTATAAAAGTGTTATAAATAAAGGACAAATATATGTGATTATTATTTAATATGTTTTTTTATTCCGTTTTTTTTTAAATTCCTTTTATGAAAAGTTCCATAATTATACCATCGAGACTGGCATCAACCCGGTTACCTGAAAAGGCATTGGCGGATATTTTTGGTAAAAGTCTTGTGATGCGGGTGTACAATCAAGCAAAAAAGTCAAGACTAGCTACTGATGTCATAATTGCGACAGACCACCCAAAAATTTTTGACCATGTTTCCTCGCAGGGTGCAAAAGTGGTCATGACCTCTGACAGTCATTTGTCGGGTACAGACCGAATTGCAGAAGTAGCTCAACACCTTGACAGCGATATCATCCTAAATCTTCAGGGAGATGAACCGTTGATTCATCCGCAACAAATTGACGATCTGATACTTCAGCTGGGGCAATCTGACGTCGTCATAGGCACGCAGTGTCAGAAAATCAGTGATGCCGATTTGTTATTTGACTATAATGTCGTAAAAGTGGTTCGCGATCATCATCAAAAAGCATTGTACTTTTCGCGCCAGGCTATACCGGCATTCCGGGATATAGCATACAAGGAATGGATAAAAAGCGCCACCTATTTCAGGCATATCGGCATGTATGGCTTTAAGAGAGCGGTTTTGTTAACACTGCCAGGACTTCAGGTATCTGACTATGAAAAAGCGGAATCACTGGAACAGCTCCGGTGGTTGCAGCATGGAATACCGATTCATTGTTTTGAAACCAATTTTACATCGATCGGGGTAGATACACCCGATGATTTAGAACGTGTAAGAAATCTTTTTTTTACAGAAATGTTCCGTTAAATCCCAGGGGAAGCAAATCGGCCACTGAATTGATTTCATAAATTTCATCACTGTCTGATTTAAGGAGAATTTTTATTTTATGTCCGTGTCTGTTTTCATATTCCGCAATAACTTGTCTGCAGGCGCCACATGGTGAGACCGGTTTGTTAATAGCTAACCTTTGGTTTCGTATCGTAATAGCCAGGGTAGCCATTGCAACATGGGGCCGGTCGGCAGCTGCATTGTACAGTGCCACTCTTTCTCCGCACATACATAGCGGGTATGACGCATTTTCCTGGTTGGAGCCGGTAAAAATTTCGCCGTTTACCAACCTTACCGCTGCGCCAACATGAAATTTTGAATAGGGTGCGTACGCATGTTCCAGTTGTGCAATGGCCACTGACATTAATATTCTATCTTCTTCTGAAAGTTCATCTACGGAAGCGTAGATGTTGTAACTGAAGCTAACGGAAGTGGATTTCATATTTAAATATTTAAAGTGATACGTGTGTCTGATTGAAATATTATGGATGTAATAATAAAAATTTATATCTTCAAAAAAAGAAAGTGTTGCCACCTATTTAATGTTGAATAAGATATGGTTCAAAAATTACACCAAATTTATCCGGAGGTGCTTAGGATCACCATGTGGGTATATTCTTTATCTTCATTGACCTGAATCAATTGTTTTACTGATAATGATCATTCGAAAAGTGAAGGATGATTTATATTTTTGTAATAACATAAATAATAAATTATATCTTTTAATAATTCCGGTTAAATAAATTATCAAATGGACACTATGAATTTATTAAGTATGCGTGTTAAAGCGGTCATGAGTACGGAGTTGATCATTGTAAAGGAAGATACCATACTGAAGGAAGTGAATAATATTTTTGAAAGGGAGAACATTCACCATATTCCGGTAATTGATGATGAACAGCACTTTAAAGGAATCATATCCAAGTCTGATATGCTGTTGCTTATGGACTGGGGTACAAAATTGAATCTGCCGGCCAGTTTACGAAAAAATACGTTTCTGCTCACCAGTAATATGGCCAAAGACATTATGGAGAGTAATGTGATCAGTGTTGGCCCGGAAGATTATATAAACAAGTGTGTTCAGATTTTCAGAGAAAATTATTTCAGGGCGCTGCCGGTGTTGGATGATTATGGGCATTTGCTTGGCATTATTACAACGTTTGACCTGATGATTCTGGCTTACACAGAAATGCCTTTACTTCACCAATAAATAGCAGGTTGATCACCAACTAAATGTATCATTTAAAATGAAAATCACAAAAACAACTACCATACAGGAAATATTTGATCAATTCAATACAGTTTTCCCATACCTGAAACTTGAATTTTACAGTAAAAATCATGCACAAAACGAAGGCTCCAGTGCCGACAGTCTCATCAACCATCAAACTATGGTAGGTACTATAAATCCGAAACTGGAAGATGCCGATTTTGATTTGGATGGTGAAAAGACCGTTACAGAATTTGAAAAAATGATGAAAAATTTATTTAACCTAAATATTCAGGTTTTCCGCAAATCATCCGATCTTTGGTTGCAAACTACATCCACAGACCACTGGACATTGAATAAGCAAAATGGAAAAGGCCAAAGATCTATTGTGGATTATAACATTGAGCCGGTCGACATTACTGATTTTGATGTCGATTAGAATATTAACTTAATTCGGCGTTGCCTTTCCATTATTTTTAAATTGAAGTATAAAAGGGTGGTCGGTTATCTGAATTTTTCCCTATACTTGCACCCAACTTAAATGATATTATGGTGTCAAGGTATTTTTGTTTATATTTTTTGCTTATTTTATTTCAACAGGTTTATGGACAGCAATTTGACCAGGAAAAATATGCTAAAGTAAAAATTAGCCTGGTCAATGCGGATTTGAAAAAACTCCGCGATGCCGGCATTGAAATTGACCATGGCATTCTGGTCAAAGGCAGGTATCTGATCAATGATTTTTCGGCCTCCGAATTGGGTCTGATTCAGTCATTGGGATATAAAACTGAAATTCTGATAGAGGATGTTTCTGCGTATTATTCCCAAATGAACAGGCCTTCAGAGCTAAATAATCAAAAAGAAGCGCTCAAGGGTGGTTGTGATGTTAAACTGAATGAGGGTTTTACCTATGACACGCCCATTCAATATACAGGCGGATCGATGGGTGGATTTTTTACTTATGAGGAAATGCTTGCTGTATTTGATACCATAGCCAGAAGATATCCCGAACTGGTATCGGTCAGAAAACCGTTATCCGGCTTCACTACAATCCGGGGTAACGAACTGTATTATATCCGGATTTCGGACGAGGTAAATAAAGACGATGCGACGGAACCCAAAGTGCTGTATACTGCCTTACATCATGCCCGTGAACCGCTGGGATTGTCTCAAATGATTTTTTACATCTGGTATTTACTGGAAAATTATAAAAAAGACGACGCAGTGACTACAATACTTGAAAACACACAGTTGTATTTTATTCCATGTATAAATCCGGATGGTTACAAACAGAATCAACTCACGAATCCTAACGGTGGCGGACTATGGCGCAAAAACCTGTGGCAGGACAGTTTAAACAATGTAAAAGGTGTAGACCTTAACCGTAATTACGGATATTTTTGGGGATACGACAATAGTGGTTCATCAAATAATCCAAACTCCCTGACTTTCAGGGGTAAACAGGCATTTTCAGAAATTGAAACCAGGGCGGTCAGGGCATTTTGTCTGGAACATGATTTTAAGATAGCATTAAATTACCACACATTTGGAAATTATCTGATTCACCCATGGGGGTATAATGATCTGCCAACGTCGGAGGATCATGTATTTAAAGCCATGGGAAATGTAATGACCGATGAAAATAATTTTACCTTAGGAACAGGAAGTGAAACTGTCGGGTACACTGTTAATGGTGACAGTGACGACTGGATGTATGGCGAATCTGCTGAAAAAAATGCCATTTATTCGCTGACCCCTGAGGTCGGGCCATCCTTCTGGCCGGCACCTGCGGATATTGATTATCTGAATAAATCATGTGTTTGGATGAATCTCTCTGCGGCTTTGCTGACATTAAACTACTATACTGCAGCGGAAAAAGCTGCCACAAAATATCTGACAGAAGATCAAAAAAATATCTTTATTGAGGTGCGTCGGGCGGGTTTAAAAGACGGCAGTGCAAATATTTCACTTACTTCCCTGACGCCCGGTGTTAGCGTTAATAACCCAAGCAGAATTATTAACTTAGAAAAAGGCAGGGCTACAGATTTGTTGTTTCCATTGAGTATTGATGGTTCTGAAAATTATCCTTCAGGTATTGATTTGAAGCTTGAAGTAAACAATGATGGAATCATTTCTACTACGATCATTCATAAAGAATGGATAAGCGAGCCACTGACAACGATATATTACAATAATGCTGATGAACTCAGTGCATTCGATACTGAAGGCTGGGAAATTACGAAGAAAAGTTATTTCAGTTCACCGGCCTGCGTCACTGATTCAGAAGAAGGGGAATATCCAGCTCAAAATCGGGCTGAAATTACATTAAAACAGCCTATTGATTTAAGTCAGGTAAGCCACGCGCTGCTTTATTATTATGCCAAATGGGATATTGAAAACAACTATGATTTTGTACAAGTTTTGGCTTCGACAGATAATAATGACTTCATACCACTCTGTGGTAAGTATACCAATCCCGGAACTTCGGATCAATCATTCAACAGTCCCCTGTATGACGGCACTTCCGTCGATTGGGTAAAAGAGGAAGTTGATCTCACGGCTTTCAGCGGGTATCCGGAAGTGTGGCTACGATTTGTATTACAATCGGACCAATATGTACAAGGTGATGGGTTTTATTTTGATGAGCTGGAAGTCAGAGGCGATGCAAAAGTATCCTCCGTTAATCCTACCGCTGGTAGTGGAACCGAGCTTTATCCTACAATCTGGACAGGCCAAACTAAAATATTTATTCCCCGCTCCCTGATAGGTGTGGAGACGATACTTCATATTTATGATACCTTTGGCAGGCCAGTGACCCAATATACTATTCATTCACCTGAAATGGACATTGATGGTGCCAATTTGCCTAATGGCCTGTATATGTATACTGTTTCCGTATCAGGTTTAAATAAGACATCAGGCAAAGTGATTGTCCTGAATCCTTAAACTAATTTATAAGTACTTTAATCCATATTATGAGCAGAATTTTAGTCTATATCGTCACGTTAATTCTATTTTTTGGATGTTCCGGAACAAAAGATGTGACCCGATTTAAAAAGGACCATTTGATTTTAAGTCTTGAAAAAGGCGAATGTTACGGCACATGTTCGGTATATAATGTGCGTATTTATAAAAACAGGTATGCCGTGTACGAAGGAATCATGAATGTAGAGAAATTCGGACTATATTCTAAAAAACTGAGCAAGGAAGAATACAAACAATTGGTTGATGAATTTGACAAAGCCGGATTTTTCACGTTCCAGGATTTTTATATTTATGACGAAGACAATCTGCCATTAATTACGATGCAATACCGTAAAAAAGATGCAGTTAAACTGGTAAAGGGTAGTGTGGACAGACCGCAGGAAGTACTGGACCTTCAGTATAAACTCGAAAAATTATATAAAACAGAAGGTTGGAAACTGGTTAAAGCATACGAACCTAAATATAATTATCAGCCGGAACAAAGGCATTCCATTGATGGAGACCAAATGATATTGAGTCAGATTATTATCGAACCGGGGAAAGATACGCATTTAGCACAATGGCTTAAAAAATATACCGACTATGATGTTCAGCTGGTTAAAAAATTATCTCCTGATATGAATTACTGGCTCATAACCTATAATGCCGATAAAGTGTCCCCAAATCAAATCATGGATATTCTTAAAAAAGACAGGGAACTGAATTTTGTTGAGTTTAACAAAAGAGTGTCTCCGAGGGAACATTGATTTTTTTTGGGGTTTGGACCAATATATCTTTAAAAAATGTATTCGCAAGCATCTGACCTTATTATTCATTTGGAGCTAGCCACTTGGTCATTGAAGCAGCTTTAAATTCGGGACAAACATCCCTTGTTTCCATATTTTATTCCTCTTTTTTAAATATAGGGAAGGGACACAAAATGGTTTGAATTAAAACAAAAAGATGAATTTGATTTGTTAAAATAAATGTGTGTGGCCAGAAATACCTCTACTCGAAGCAAATCAATAGTAACCGATATAGTTTTGTGGTGTTATCGTCAATAATTCCTGTTTTACTTCATCCGAAATTTGAAGGCTGATAATAAATTGGTGAATATCGTTTTTTGAAATGCTGTCCTTTCCTCTTGTCAGTGCTTTCAGCGCTTCGTATGGTTCATGGTATAATTCCCTTCTCAATATGTTTTGTATGGCTTCAGCTACTACCGCCCAATTTTTCTCAAGGTCATCCTGCAGTGCTGCAGGTTGTAACAATAATTTGCCAATTCCTTTTGTGATAGACTGAAACGCAATCAGGCTATGGCCAAAAGGAACACCCACATTTCTTAGTACAGTGGAGTCTGTCAGGTCTCTTTGCAACCTGGAAACAGGCAGTTTTTCTGCTAAAAAAGAAAATAAAGCATTTGCCAGACCTAAATTTCCTTCGGCATTTTCAAAATCAATGGGGTTGACTTTATGTGGCATGGCAGAAGATCCGATTTCACCGGCCTTAATTTTTTGTTTAAAATAATCCATGGATATATACGTCCATATATCGCGGCAAAAATCAATCAGAATGGTATTTATTCTGGAGAAGGAGTGGAAAATTGCGGCAAGATCGTCGTAGTGGGCAATCTGTGTTGTGTATTGCGATCTTTTAAGACCAAGTGAAGCTGTAAAATCATTGGAGAAGTCTATCCAGTTAATGTTTGCATAACTAACCTTATGGGCGTTTAAATTGCCTGTGGCCCCACCAAATTTACACTTTATTTTTATGGCATGGAGCAATTCCAGCTCATCTTCCAATCTTTCACTATACACTGCCATTTCCTTTCCTAAGGTAGTAGGGGAGGCTGGCTGTCCATGAGTTCGGGCAAGCATCGGAATACCTTTAAACTCGATACTTTTAAGTGTGATTTCGTCCAGAACAATTTTCAAAGCGGGTAAAATATATTGTTCAAGCCCTTTTTTTATCATTAACGGGAATGCCGTATTATTGATGTCCTGTGAAGTAAGTCCAAAATGTACAAATTCTTTAATTGTACCAAGATCATGTTGTTCCAGCCATTCTTTAATGTAGTATTCCACAGCTTTAACATCATGATTTGTTGATTTTTCAATGGACTTTATTTTTTCAGCGGCCTGCAGGTCAAATGTCAAATTGATTTCATCCAACACACTAAAAACACGATCAGGTAAGTGCTGCAGTTGTGGCAAAGGAATGCGGATCAGCGCCTTAAGGTATTCAATTTCGACAAATACCCTGTATTTTATGAGTGCGTACTCGGAAAAACAGGTTGAAAGGGGGTGGGTTGCATTATAATAGCGGCCGTCGATCGGTGATATAGAAGTTAGCATATCAGTTTGTATTTTCGTTTGTTTTATTGGCTTGAAGTAAAGATTCTTCTCTTCTTCTAATAAAATAATAAGTTTCAATCTGGCTTCTCACCGCAATATCGTCTTTGTTTTTTTTGTATTTGTTGGAAAGTTTGGCATCAAGTACCCTTGATTTTACATTGTCATTCAATTGAATATTCATGCACGTAATAATAGATTTTGCGATCTCCGGATCAAGCACGGGAAATACTGTTTCAACTCTGAAATGGAGGTTTCGTACCATCCAGTCTGCTGAAGAAAGAAACACCTCAGGGTTACCATCGTTGTGAAAAATAAAAACCCGGCTGTGTTCTAAAAAGCGGTCAACTATAGACATTGCTTCGATGTTTTCACTCAGGTCTTTCTGACCCGGAACCAAAGAACATATTCCTCTGATAATCAACTTTATTCGAACACCTGCTTTGCTTGCTTCATACAGGTAATTAATCATTTCTTCATCCTGCAAACTATTCATTTTTAAAATCATACGCGCCTTTTTTCCTTTTTTGGCATTTTCGATCTCACGTTTGATCAGGGAAATGAATTTTTCTTTCAGGTTAAATAAACCCACTCCAAGGTATTCAAACTGATGATTGGGTCGTTGTTTGGTTTCCAGAAATGTAAATACCCTTGCCACCTCAGAAGTCAGTCTTTTATCATTTGTGAAAACACCAAAATCTGAATATATTTTGGCCGTGTCCTCGTGAAAATTTCCGGTACCCAGATAAGCGTAGAGATTGGGTTTCCCATCTTCGAGTCTTCGGACCAGGGCAAGTTTGGAATGTACTTTGAATCCGGGCATACTGTAGTAAACACTTACGCCTGCCTGTTCCAGTTCCTCTCCCCATTTTAAGTTCGCTTCTTCGTCAAATCTGGCTTTTACCTCTATAAAGGTACTGACTTGTTTGCCGCTTTTTACAGCATTTTTTATGGCCCTCATTATCCTGGATATTCTGGCAACCCTGTATTGGATAATTTTAATATGGGTGACATCCGGATCGGCCGCTGCATCTTCAAAAAACTTGATCACCGATTCATAACTGTGATAAGGAACATGAATCAGCTGATCTTTTTCTTTAATTTTTGCAAAAACTGATTCGGCTTCTTCCAGGTCTTCAATGCGGACAGGGGGAAGGGCAGGATCTTTAAGGTGATTCAGATTAAATAACGGAAATTTAAAAAAATCAGAATTATTATGATATCGCCCTTCAGGCAACAAATCGAGTTCATCAATTTCAAAAACATCCATTAGATATTGCAAAAAGTGTTTAGGCATGGATCTGTCATAGACCATTCTGGAGGCAATACCAATACTCCTTTTGTTCAGGCTTTTTTTAATTTTAGTGATCAGATCCCCGCTGTATTCATCATCAATATAGAGTTCAGCATCCCGGGTTAATTTTATAGAATATGAATCCTGAATATTGTATCCCGGAAAAATTAATCGTACACTATGTCTGACAGCGTCATCCAGCATCAGGACTTGTTTGACACCCTGTATTTTACATGGTAGTTCAACAAATCTGGACAGATGATCGGAAGGGATTTTAACAATGGCGTATTCGGAGACAGGCTTGGATACTTCCTTTACATGCATATGTAGCGCCAGGTATAAAGCGCCGTTATTCAGAAATGGTTTAATTTTTTTGCCGGCGAGGATTACAGGCTGAACAAAGGGCAAGAGGTATTCATTAAAATAAGTGTCTACAAACTCGACTTGTTCCTTGGTCAGATTGCGCCAGGACAATATTTGTATTCCATTTTTTTTCAGTTCCGGCAAAATATTTTTTTCGAATATGGTACTGAATTCTTTTTGCTGGTTATTAGCTATATTGAGAATCTCTTTAAGCAAAACCTCCGGGGCATAGTCAAGCGTTTTTATAGTAGATTTGTCAGCCCGAGCTAAATTGCGGTGGTTAGCAACCCTGATACGAAAAAATTCATCCAGATTGGAAGAATATATGGCAAGGAATTTAAGTCTTTCCAACAAAGGTACTGAAGGGTCTTTCGCCTCCTGCAGCACTCTGTAATTAAAAGATAACCAGCTCACATCCCTGTGAATATACTTTGCCATATTGATAATTTGCTTCTGCGGCAAAAATGCAACGTTTTTTATGGATTTCCTAATTAATTTTTACGGATCAGTTTAATTCATATAAAATTAATATCCATTGAAAAATTACTTCAATAAGTAAAAATACATAAATAAGAGTTGCTGCGAAGGGTCTATTAAGGTCAATTTTTTAATTCTTCCATCAAGGTATTGTATAAACCCAAAAGATTATCTTTCACCATATCGTCAATTACAGACTCATTCAGCTTTTGTCTGAATATTTCCATTGGTGTCAGTTCCTCAATTGATTTTGTTGCAACATTCATGTTTTGAAGGTCATTATTTGAATTAAGAAATTGAATTCTGCTTTTCAATACCTTAAAATCATCGCTAATTATGGAATTTACCAGGTCTTCGGCGGCTTTAACCTTTGTTATGTCAAACTCACTTTCTTTGATATCGAGTTCAATAAATGTTGTAAGCGGATAGGGATTGTTGTATGCACGGAGCGTGTCACTCACCTGGTTTAAGTTTCCGCTTATACGAATGATGTCCCGGTTTTTGGGGATCATAACCGGTTTGATTTCCAGATCATTTTCAGGATTGGTTTCGATTAAAATGACCATTTTAGCATATTCGCGTTCTGAAAAATCAAGAAATACTGGAGAACCGCAATATCTGATGTGATTTTGTCGACCGATTATTTGCGGTTTATGAATATGCCCCAATGCCATATAAGAAATCTGATGAGAAATAATATCTGCAGGAACTCCATCCAGGTTGCCAACATGTATTTCTCTTTCGCTTTCGGACGTCAGGGAACCTTGCATAAATAAGTGACCCATAGCGATCACCGGAATATCATTACCATATTTCACTTTTGCTTTGTCAATCAGGGCATCATATATTTGTTTAATAGCGACTATGGTGCTAGTTGATTTTTGTGGCATAATTCCAGCCTGATAAGAAATTCTCAGGTCTCTATCTCTTAAAAATGGCACTGCAAGAACAACACAGCCAAGTTGACCGAGCCCGTCGAAGCAGGGTATGATATGATCGTCTAAGTTGTCCTTTAAGCCACCGGTAACAGTTATATTTAATGAATTAAGCAGGTGAAATGGTCCATCCAGGAGGCTAACAGAGTCATGATTGCCTCCCGTTAAAATAACTTTTACTTTAAGTTCTGATAAACGATGCAATACCTGGTAGTATAATCTGATATCGGAATTAGCAGGGTTGCTCAGGTCAAAAATATCGCCTGATACCAGCAAAACATCAACTTTTTCAATAGTTATAAATTCAATAAGCCAGTTAAAAAATAAGATAAAATCTTCTTTCAACTCCTGGCGATGCAGAATTTTTCCTATGTGCCAGTCAGCAGTGTGTACTATTTTCATTTTGCTTCAATACGGAATATTTTATCTTCAGCTACAGCAAAGATATTTGATTTTTTCTCAATTTTTATAATGTATTTTCCTGTAAAGTAGCCAAATGCAGGTAGAATACCCCCTGTGGGTCCGAAATAAAAGCAGGGCAAAATCATAGATTGTTTGCCTTTGCCTTTAATTTTTATGCCGGGGTGAATGTGGCCGGCCAAATTATACAATCCCTGACGCCCGATGACCTGCGGCTCGTGGGTGAACCAGAGATTTCCAGAAATGTATTCGTTAACTACGGTCAGGTTAAGATCCTGATAGGATTTGGATGAAAGGATATCATGATTGCCTTTTACCAGGATAAATTCTGTTTTTGTGTAAAACGAAAGCAGTGTTACGATCTGGTTGAAAGCAGCATTTTGCACAGAATGAAAGAGGTCGCCTAAAAATATAACTTTCAAAGGCTGAAACCTGTCCAAGGCAGAAGCCAGTTTTGATATTGTATGTTGCCCCGCTGCTTCAGGCAAAGGGATGCCCGCATTTCTGAAATGTTCGATTTTACCTATGTGAAGATCTGAAATAACCAACATTTGTTGATCAGCAATCCAAATACATTTGTCTGCAGTAAGCCATAACAGTGTGTCACCAATTGAAGTGTTCAATATTTAATTATTAAAATATATAGATTATTGGATGATTTTTGAAATCAGATCATATTCATATCCTTTGCCCATTGCATAATCACTCAGTTTTTTCAATCGGTCATATTGGTTTTTAAACTTTGAAACTTTTTCTTTTTTTGAGAGAATTTGTTTTAGTGTCACTAAATATTCTTCTTCATTGATTTCGCTCATTGCCGCATTTATGGAATACGTTGAGATCTGTCTCGATTTCAGTTCCTGTTTTATTTTAATACGGCCCCATTGTTTTATTTTAAATTTTCCTCTGGCATATGTTCTGGCAAAACGTTCTTCATTCAGAAAATTGGAAGATATCAGATCTGAAATAATTTCTTCCAATAAGTCACCGTAAATGCCATGTTCAATGAGTTTATATCTGACCTCCTGATGGCAGCGTTCCTGAAAAGCACAATACCTTTCAATATGTACGGAAGCTTCTGCTTTAGTCCAATACTGTTTTTTTTTATCTGTGAAGTCGTCGGAAGCCATAATAAAAAATGGCAGATCAAAAAAGACCTGCCAATAATTAAGGGTGTTAATAAGAATCTGACTCAAATATATGTTCTTTAACTGAGTTTGTCAAATGTTCAGATTAATTTTAGTTTAAATTTAAAAATATCAATGAGGTTATCCTGAGGGTGATGCAGGTAGGTGTTCCAGCCCATTTTTTTTGCTCCTTCAATGTTTGCTTTTATATCATCAATGAAGCAAGTTTCCCCGGGTATAATATTTGCATCCTGTGTTACAAACCTGTACACCGCTTCTTCCGGTTTTTTAAGATGTATGTTATGTGAATAATAGGTTTTATTAAAAAAACAGGAGTCAAAGTTATTGATTTTATGATTTAGACTCAAATCGCGGTAGACCCAATCCAAATGCAGTTCATTTGTATTACTCAGTAAAAACAGGTTATATTTTTTCCTTAAGTCCAGTAAAAAATCAAATTTAACCGGATCCCAACCAAGAAGCATGGCATTCCATGCATCCATAATTGCTCTGCCTTGCGGGACATTGCCTTTAGCAAGTTGCTGTAAATTCCATATAAATGATTCTGTGTTCATAGTACCCGTTTCATAGTCATGGAGTACTTTTATTATTTTGGGTGGTAACTTTTCAGGGATAAATGAAAATCCCAGCAAAGAAGTGAGTGCGTCATATGTTTTATCATAATCAATATCAAGCAATACACCTCCAAAGTCAAAAATGATATTTTTAATATATTTTGTCATGTGATATTTTATTTTTCATATTCCGGTTATAAAGGTACGATTGTAATCTGTTATGGTAGTCCCGGAATAAAAAAATCCAGCTGTGATTAAAATTCCTATGTTCATGTGAATGTTTTGTGCATGCTTGTGAATGGTATCAGTGTATCTCAGATAATCTCCGGATTTGGAATGCTGGATAAATCTGATATGCTTCAGGATGACCTATTTATGGACCCATTGGAGAAAGTTATTGCAAAAGTAGCCGTACACTAGTAAACCATGATCAAAGCATCTCAGATGATGCCTTCGCTTTTTACGTGAATAAAACGGATGTCTTAGCCTGATAATACAATATAAATCATATTTTTGATATTTATATAGCCTTATAAAATAACACTGATCCTATGCAAACGTGCTTCATCTTGTTTTATTTCATCGCAAATATCCTCTTTCCCGGCGTTCCGGTAGCACCTGCATTTGATCAGGTTCAATTCACCACCACCGGAATTGAGGCTACAATAGACCTGCAAAAAATTGCCAGAAGCCATAAGTTAGTAACTTTAAAGGCTGTTTTGGTGATTTGCGACAACTATGAAAGTCCTGAAAATAACGGCATAGCACAAAGTGTGCGGGTGGATATGGGTACGCTGACACAATTGCTCAATGTGCTGGAAAAACGCAATATCGTAAAAGTAGAAAGAATTTTATTACAGGGTAAAAAAGCTACACTGGCCAATATTACGAGTACGCTGAAGGGTTTGCAAACCGGAAGTGATGATGTGGTTTTATTTTATTTCAGCGGACATGGCGGGATGCAGAATAGTAAGACATTTTTGGTCACTGCTGATGAAAAAGATTTGCAACGGTCAACTATAGAATCCCTGGTCAGGCAAACCTCTGCCAGGCTCAAGGTAATTGTCTCCGATGCATGCTCCAATGACGTAGATGGTTTTCCTGCTACCCGGAGTTTAAACAGGGGAAATCAGAAAATTGATGCCGGCGAATTCGATGAAATTTATAAAGATTTGTTTTTAGGATATCAGGGACTGTTGCACATTTCTTCCTCCAGTGAAGGTGAATATGCCTGGTCAGATAATAAATTTGGCGGATTTTTTACCTATCATTTTTTTAAAGAAGGCCTCGTAAAGAAGCCCATTAATGATTGGGCAGGCATATTTGTGGGTGCCAGAGATAAAACATCACAAATGTTTATGAGAAATGTGTCTTCTGAAGATCGTAACAAGCTGGCTAAAGAAGGGGTAAAAAACCAGACGGCAAAAGCTTTTTCTTTTCCAAAAATTGTTGGCTCGCTGGCGTCAGGAAATACAGATAAACCAGGTAAAAACGGGTTGCCTGATCAGCAGCAGGGCATGCCTGCTACATCAGTGACAAGTGAAACCGGGATATCCATAGATAACTATACAAAAATAACGGTTAATTTTTACCTGGATGATAATTCACCTACAGGGAAATGGTTTGAAACAAAAACAAGGAAATTTAGAATAGGAGCAGGAAAATCGCTTGCTTTTAAACAGGTATATGCGTTGCTGGGTTTTGCATTTAATGGCAGCGACTATTATTACGAATTGGAAAAAGGAAATTACTTTTTTGCCCTGGACCAAAACGGTATACTGGATTTATATTACAAGGATGATTATATCAATGCCGGAAATTATAATACAGTCGCTCAAAAAGATTTTCAGCAGATCATGATCGGTCAATGGGAATGGGTAGATGGAGGGTCAGGAGAAACTGTGGTGAGTACATTTCAGAAAAATACCTTTACAGATGAATTTCAGCAACAAAATATAAAAGAAACAGGTAGCTGGTCTGTACATCGCGAGACCTTTGACAATGAAGAATTTACCATCGCCACATTTATTTACAAGGATGATGGGATGTCAGCTTATGAACTCGACTACATTGTGATGTATGATGAGGAATATCCCGATGAGTTGCAATTGGTATTTCTTTCTGCAACAGAAAACGGAAAGGAAATCTCTTATGCCGAAGCTGAAGAATATCTCGAACCAACGATTATCATGTACAGGATCAACTAATACCGAGCATGTGTCTATACATTGCTACATGACAAATTCAACTTTTTTACTGAGGATTAAGTCAGCAAAAATACTGCTTAGTTAAAATTAATGCGAATCATTGGGCTGTGGCAGTCAACATATCATTAGTAATCATACAGGTATGGTCCGGCTGGTGCTACGCAGCATGGCTGGCAAATCGGAATGCTGCATTAATTGTGTACGTCTGACATCAAAGTAAATTCCTTTTCAAACCGGCATCGGAAAGTAGTTGTTTTGCCATTAAAATTCATTATCAAATTCCTCTTTTTTTTCCTTTTCCTTTTTGTGAATATATCTTTCTGTGGAAGGCTTTATTGTTTTGTATTGGGCACAGTTTATTAATTCATCAAATCCTGAAGGAGGAGTCGGGAAATCAGCCAAGTAGTCGTATCCGCACATCTTGTCTTTTTCCAGTTTCTGAAAAAATAATTCTGCGATAGGCCGTGCCATAATATATCCCTGCCCTTCATCAAGGGTTAGAAAGCGAATCCATTTATCATCTCCTCCGGTCCATGTGCCTGTCACCAGCGTAGGGGTTACACCCATGAACCAACCATCGGCATAGTCATTGGTGGTCCCTGTTTTTCCGCCTATTTTTGATTTAATGTTCATAGCAAACTGGCCGCCAACATTATTTTTTAACATTGCAATCATGATGGCATTATACAGCGGGTTGATGGCGGACTTTCTTTTTGGAATGCCCTGATAAATCACTTTTCCGTTTTTATCTTCAATTCTCGATATAAAAATTGGTTGCACAAAGGTGCCGTTATTTCCAAAGGCAGCATACGCACCTGTCATTTCCAAAAGCGTCAGGTCAACCGCTCCCAGACAAATTGAAGGCAGTTTTGGTACAGCAAGCCGACCGTTTTCAAGTCTCAGATTTTTATCAATGCCAAGATTATGTAATAAATCGCGCACCGGTGCAACGTTTCCCATTTCCTTCAGAAGTTTGACGGTTATGCTATTTTTGGAATAGAGTAAACCATGAAAAAGGTTATATTTATTGCCTGTAAACTCTTCTGTTGCATTGGCAGGTGACCATTCTTCAATCATGTCAAAACCTGAATCTCCGGGGGCAATAGTATATTGGATGTCGTCGTATTCCTGACATGGAGCGATATTGGCTACGGCCATAGCCTGGGTATAAACAAAAGGTTTCATGGTTGAACCAACGGATCGACGCATTGTGGCATGATCATATTTAAAATACTTGTGATTGAGACCGCCTACCCATGCTTTTACAAAGCCTGTCGATGGCTCCACAGCCAGAAATCCTGCCTGAAGAATCATTTTATGATATCTGACCGAATCAAACGGAGTCATTTCTACTTCTTTTTGACCCTCTGAATTGAAATCAAATATCTTCATTCTGACTTTTGTTGAAAATATTTTTTTAAATTCCTCCTGGAGTAATTTGTATTGCTGAATAACGAATGGCCAGGTATTGCTGTTAATCAGACGGTGGTATCTGTCCTGATAAACAATATCCAGTCTGCCAGAGGAGGTGGCATTTCTCCAGGTTGTCCGGTTCGTACTGATGGAATCCAGGGTTTTAATAACATTGTCAGACATTGGAATTCCGGGATAGGCTTCCTCTATCTGAGTAAGAATACTACCAAGGTATTTGGTTCTTAAGGATAAATATCGTTCTGAAGCTTTGTTTTGTCCTTCCAGAATATCTGCCCTGATTTTTTTTTGATAATCGTCTGTTTCAAAAGTCCAGGGGTCCAGATTTTTCCATACTTTCCAGTACCGTTCCTGATTCCATTTCATATGTTGCCATACTGCTTCTTCGGCATACTTTTGATAGGTGAGGTCGATCGTAGTATAAATTTTAAGACCATCAGTAAAAATATTGTAAGGTGTGCCGTCTGTTTTTTTGATGTTTTGCCGGGAAAACAATTCTTTAAGATATTTTGTAAGCTCGGCTCTGAAATAGGGTGCAGGTCCATCGCTTTGGGTTTTTCTTGAAAATCCTGTCATGTCTATTTCTTTTGCACTCAATGAGTCAAATGCAATTTTGTTAATATAATCATTTTCTTTTAAAAGTAAAAGAACGACATTCCTTCGCTCTTTACATTTTTTTGTAAATCGTTTTGGATTGTACAGACTTGGATTTTTTAACATTCCAACCAAAGTGGCAGCTTCATCAATGGCAAGATCTTTTTGATTTTTATTAAAATATATTTGTGCCGCTGCCTCAATGCCATGCGCACCATTGATAAATTCAAATTTATTGAGATACATACTCATGATCTCTTCTTTGGTATAACTTTTTTCGAGTTTAACGGCTGTTACCCATTCTTTTAATTTGGAAACTATCAGGGCAAATAGCTTTTTATGTGCAGGAAGTCCTTTGGTTTCAGGCCTTTTGTAGAGAAGTTTGGCCAGCTGTTGTGTTATAGTACTCCCACCCCCGGCACTTTCCTGACGGAGAATTAAGGTTTTGAAACCCACCCGGAGCAAAGCCCTCAGGTCAATACCACTGTGACTGTAAAATCTGTCATCTTCTGTCACCAAAAGACATTGTTTGATATGGTCAGAGAGTTGGTCATATTCCAGAGCTACCCGATCTTCGATATAATACCTGCCGAAAGGGGTGCCTTTGGCATCAAAAATGACAGAAGCCAGATCGTATTTTGGATTTTCAAGATCATTAAAGCTGGGAAGATCAGATAAACTGATAAATAAAAAAGTCAGAATTATGAAAACAACCATGCTGCCTGAAATAATTCGAAGCCATAGGTTATACCGACCGTAGGCTGGGTTATGAGGTGCAGGCTGATTGTTTTCCATAGTCAATCCGTTTTTAATACCTGTTCATTGATTTTTTCCAGAGGGACATTTTTATGATGGGCTTTATACCTTCCTTTTCCGAATTTTGTACCGTTAAATTGTAGTGTGCTTTTGAGTACATCTCTTTTTTCTTTAGGAAGCTTATTAAAATCATGACATTTAACAGAGCAGGTATTTTCAAATTTTAATGCGCAGGAAGGACATTGAATAAAAAGGATGTGGCACGCATCATTTGCGCAATTTACATGTGTATCGCACGGTGTTCCGCATTGATGGCACTGGGCAATAATGTCATTGGTTATTTTTTCACCGAGACGTTCGTCAAAAACAAAGTTTTTACCAATAAACTTGTTTTCCAAGCCCAATTCATTTACCCTGCGGGCATATTCAATAATACCTCCTTCCACCTGGTATACATGAGTAAACCCTTTATGTTTATAATAAGCACTTGCTTTTTCACATCTTATTCCACCGGTGCAATACATGATAATATTTCTATCTTTTTTATACTCCAGCATTTTTTCGACCAGGGGCAGGGCTTCTCTGAATGTCTCCACATCAGGTCGAATGGCATTTTTAAAATACCCGACTTCGCTTTCATAATGATTGCGCATGTCAACGATGATCGTGTCCGGATCGTCAGTAAGTTTGTTGAATTCTTCTGCTTTTAAGTGAATTCCTTTATTTGTGACATCAAATGATTTATCATCCAAACCATCGGCAACAATTTTCTCTCTCACTTTGACTATCAGTTTAAAAAAAGATTTTCCATCATCCTGAATAGCAAAATTTAGTCTGATGCCCTGTAAAAAGGTAATCGTGTGAATAGCCGCTTTAAAGTCCTCAATTTTAGATTGTGGTACAGAAATTTGAGCATTAATCCCTTCATTGGAAACATATATTCTGCCTAAAACTTCTACTTCGGATAAAAGCAGATATACATGGTCGCGGAAAAGATGAGGATTACCCAAATTATAGTACTGATAAAAAGAAAGTGTCACCCTGGGTGTCTTGTCGGCCAAAATTCTTTCTTTCAGAACATGCCGATTGATTCTGTTGTGTAAGGATTTCATGATCAGTGATTTATCCGCTTTTGCACGAAACGGTTGAATACTTAAAAATTTATGCAAATATAAATAAATTACTTGAAAACAAAATCAATCCAGAATACAATCAAGGGGCCAATTCCCTGCTGTCGTATTTATAAATTTGACTTGACTTACGAAGCGTAGCGAGTTTATTCTTGTGCTAATTTTAGGAAAAGCACTTTAATTTTTGTTTTAAAACCTTATCTACCTATATTTTTAGATCACACAGGGCGAAAATTTTGTTTTTTCCCCAGCGTTCTGGTAATCAGTTTATCCACCCACTTGTCGGGGAGATAAAAAGCCATTAGCCTGAACAATATGCTTTTTTTATGTATCAAATAACGGGTTTTTGGATCAGAAGATGCCATCACTTTAAGAATGGTACTGGTAATTACATCTACTTCGTAAGCCGATTTTTCAGCGTTTTCTATCATAATGTCGGCTGAAGATAGCAATTCTCCGTACGGCGTTGTATTGAATTGATCCAAAGTTCCTTTATTTTTAGACCAGATTTTTGTTTTTACCGGTCCAGGCTCTATGGCGATCACTTTAATACCAAAAAGGGACAACTCGCGCCGGTAAATATCGGTCATACTTTCGAGTGCATGTTTGGAAATACAATATGCCCCGTTAAATGGAGCATTAAAAAGGCCGGAGACAGAGCTTATATTTATTATTTTTCCTGCCGGGTATTTCGGGTCGGTTCCAAGATAGGGGAGTAGTTTGTTGGTTATCCTTCTTACTGACTTAACATTGATATCCATAATCTGATCAAAGTCAGTTTCAGACAGATATTGCATCGGACCCGGTTTGGCTATTCCGGCATTGTTGATCAGGCAATTCAGGCCTGATTTTTCGATTAAGGGCAGAATTTTATTTATTTCCGAATTGGACAGTTCGATATCCTGAACATCAAAGGTTAAAATAGTACATTTATCATTGAATTCATGCACTAGTTTTTCTGCATCGGATGATTTTCTTACGGTACCGATCACATGATATCCAGCCTGTATCAGTGCTTTTAAGGTAAAATAACCTATGCCTGTTGAAACACCTGTTATAAAAATATAATTCATCTGTTTAATTTGTGTTGCTTTTAAAGTGAATTAAAATAATAAAAGTTTGCGAAGCATTAAAAAACTCAGAAGATACATATTGCTATTTTGTAAACAAAGTTGAGGTAGTATCGATTTTTTCCAAGTGGTTTATAATGTTGCCATATTAACATTGTGAAACCCATCCTGAATTATATCTTGCTATTAAAGAAAATCAACATCCACAGCATAGGAATCATTCATAAGAAATTCCAGACCACGCTGAATATCAAATCCTTCAAAAATCACTTTGTGCAGAACCTGTACTATTGGAAGATTGAGTTTTTCATTTTTGGCCAGCTGGTTGATAATTTTTAAAGTACGGACACCTTCTACTACTTCTGTAGAGGTAGCCATGATATGATTAAAATCCTCACCACTGGCAAACCGTTTTCCAAATGTATAATTTCGGCTGTCTTCACTGGTTGCTGTAGCAATTAAATCACCGATGCCGGCTACACCAAGGTAAGCAGCCCCACTGGTACCCATTGCTGTGCCAAAATAGATCATTTCTCTAAGACCTCTGGTAATCAGTAAAGACTGCATGTTTTTTCCCATACCCATACCGGCCAGAATTCCAGAAGCAACGGCAATAATATTTTTGAATGCACCTGCTATTTCTGCAGCCTTTAAATCATGTGAACCAAAAGCAAAAAACTTTTTACTGCTTAATACAGTTTGACCTAATTTAATTACTTCATCAAACTCAGAAGCGATCACGGTGGCGGCAGGTTGACCTGACAGGATTTCTCTGGCAAGGTTTGGTCCTGAAAGACAACCTACCCGAATTACATTGCTTTCCTGCCGGATAACTTCAGTCATGGTACAAACATCATTTCTGCTGAAATTCAGATTTTGCCAGTCATTTTCATTTATTTTACTTACATCCAGTCCTTTTGTGCCCTGAATGATAATATGATATGGTTTAAGGTAAGGGCAGAAATCCTTCATCATTTGTCTGAAATTTGATGATGGAACCACTGCAAAAAGTAATTCACAGCTGTTTGTTATTTCTTTGATATCGGAGGTTGCTTTCACATTTTCACGCAATTCAACTCCCATATGTTTATGATCCCTGTTGATAGTGGAAACCACAGTCTCATTTCGACTATATACAATCACCTTTACATTTCGCGACAATATTTTAACTAAGGTGATGCCAAAACTTCCGGCACCTATGATACCGACTGTTTTCATGTTTCACGGGATTATAATGAGTGAAAATTATTTCTTTTTCCGCTGTTCCTGAACAGCCTGCTGCTGTTTCATTGCTTCTTCAAGTCTTGCAGCAAATCCACTTTTTTTCTTGGGTTTTGTTTTTTCTTTAAGAAGTTCAGCCCGTATTTTCGATTCATCAAAAATATAATTTTTAGTAATCACTGTCTGAAGTATATTGATCAGATTACTAAAAAACATATAACAGGTTAATCCGGATGCATAATTATTGAAGAAGGCCAGAAACATGACCGGCATCAGATACTGTACATATTTCATTGCCGGATTTGAAGATAAATCCACATTCTGCATATTGTAATATGTATAGACTATCGTTGAAACGGCCCATAATAATGTAAACAAACTTACATGTGCACCAAAAAATGGTATTTCAAATCCAAGGTTGAAAAGTACATCGTACGTAGATAAATCTGCTGCCCATAAAAATGGTTCCTGTCTGAAGGTAATGGAGGCCGGAAAAAATCGGAACAAAGCGTACCATATAGGCATCTGCAGCAACATCGGCAAACAACCACCCAATGGACTGACACCATATTCACGATATATTTTCATGGTTTCCATTTGCTGTTTTTGCATATCATCCTTGTACTTGTCTTTAAGATGTGCCAATTCCGGCTTTAATGCACCCATTTTTGCCTGAGAATACAGCATTTTGTACATTAAAGGATAAAGCAACATTTTAATTAAAAATATAAGTAAGATGATTACGATCCCTTTGCTACCAATATAATTGGATAAGAAATCAAAAAATGGCCGGATAAACCACCTGTTAATTGTGCCGAAAATACTTGAGCCAAAAGGGATAATTTCTTCAAGTTCATTGCCAAAAGCCTTTAATCGTTTAAATTCATTGGGGCCGATGTACAGGGACATTTCAAAGGTGCCATTATCAAGATTTGTAAAAGGCAGGGAAATATCTGAAGTTACTGTTTTTACATATTCACTGGTTTTGAAATCTGTCTTTTTTGTGGTCATTACGCCACTGTTAAACGGAACACTGCCTGCCACCAATGAGGTGTTAAAAAACTGATTAACATGGGCGACCCACTCAATACTTTTGTCTTTCAGGTCCTTGGTATCGTCTGAAACGCAGCTACAGTAATCCCTGTCTTCTTCCTTTTCTTTAAAATAGACCGTTGAATAATTTTGTTCAAACTGAACGCCTTTTTCATATTTGTTCAGGTGGTTTTCCCAATTCAGGAAAATGTCTTTGGTACCTGGTGCTATAACCCCTGAAAGGTTTTTTGAAGTCAGTGTATATTTAATGGAATAATTGTCCGGAGAAAGCTCATATTTTTGTTCAAAGTAGCCACCGTTAGAAGTGTAGGCTTTAAAAGAAAGTACATTTGCTTTTTTTTCAGCCGTAAAGTATAAATCACTACTGTTCACAGATTTGTTTATAGCACCCTGTACCGGCAAGATGTAATCGAATTTATTTAAAGGGCTGTTCAACATTTTTACCAGTTCTTTACTGTCCTTGCCCAAACTGTCCGTGATGGTTTTATAATGTTTTTTAAGAAGTACTTCTTTTATTTTACCACCTTTATTGGAAAAAGTGACCCTGATCAGTTCATTTTCAAGGACCTCTTCGTTCGTGGTTCCTGAAGCTGAAGGGGCAAAGCCACCATATCTGATCGTATTTTCCTGTAAAGAAGTGGAATCTGAACCCGTGACAGCAGTATTTAGAGAATCTGGTATTGTTTTTTCAGCATCAAACGTCTTTATGGGTGTTTCTGCTGTTAATGCAATTGAATCCTGTATTTTTTTAGTTTTCTCCAGTTCTTCTTTTGAAGGGGAAGATGTGATCACCCAAAGCATAAAAGTGGCCATGATTAAAACAATGCCAATGATCTGATTCCGTTCCATTATCTCTGTTTACAAAAATTTGCGCAAATGTACAATTTCGAATCGACTTTACTCCACTAAAATTGATAAATTCAAGGTAATTACAGACATACAGGCAGAATATGGCGGTTAAAGACGATAAAAAAGTGAAATATTTATAGATTTACAACTTTTATTTAAATATAGATTTAATATGCCATTACCTGACATTTTTAGTAAAGATGTAACTGAAACGATTATCGAAAGGATTAACTTACTTACGAGTAAAACAACGCCTAAATGGGGCAAAATGAATGTAGGGCAGATGCTTGCGCATTGTTGTATAACCTATCAATATGTGTATGAACCAGAAAAATTCAAAAGACCAAATATTTTTATGTCGTGGATATTGAAAACTATGGTAAAAAATGCAGTGGTTAATGAACAAGGCTATAAACCCAATACCCGAACCGGCCCTGATTTTCTGATCAATGACGAGCGGGATTTTGAAACTGAGAAATCAAGATTAATACAATTTTTGCGCCGGGTTCAGCACGATGGTCGCCATTCTTTTGATGGCAAAGCGTCTTTTTCATTTGGAAAACTGACTGCACTAGAATGGAATAATATGTTTTACAAACATATCAACCATCACCTGAATCAGTTTGGGGTGTAGTGAAGGTTTAATAATTTTATATAAAAAAAGGCTGGTTGATTGCAACCAGCCTTTTTTTATATTAGATCTATAAAAATTTCTGTACTTGCTGTTCCAGATCTGTTCTGGGGTTGACCGCCACAATTTTTCCATCTCTTCCAACCAGAAAAGTTTGAGGTATACTTCGTACACCGTAAACACTTGCCGGAGCACATTCCCATTTTTTAAGATCAGATACATGACCGTCCCAGGCGAGTTGATCTTGCTGGATAGCACCCAACCACCTTTGTTTTGATGCCTCCATTTGTTCATTTAACTGTGCCGGATCTGTAAAACGCTGGGCTGTTCTGCTATCAATACCATCCAGGGATACACTGAAGACATCAAATCCTTTACTTTTATATTTGTGATATACCTCTACTACATGTGGATTCGCTTTTCTGCATGGTCCGCACCATGAAGCCCAAAAGTCAATCAGTACAACTTTACCTTTATAATCCGATAGTTTGCGGATTTTTCCATCAGGACCAGGCAATGAAATTTCAGGGGCAGGCTCACCAACTTTAATTTTTGCAGCTGCTGCTTCCATTTGTGACTGCTGCTCCATTTGCATCACGACATTGGCATACTGTTTTGTCAGTTCAAGATCAGGATATTGGGCAGCCATTCTTTGTGAAACTTCTTTATGCAGCCCGGTAAATTCTGGTCTGAAAGTAAATAATCGTGCTCCAAGCTGAAACGAAACCAATGGGTCTGCAGTTTTGGCAGTGTACGTTGTTAAAGCAGGCACGTCCATTTTTTTATTGATATAGTCTTTTACCGCATTCAGATATTGTTCTGAAAGGGGCGAACCTGTTACGGTATAAGAAAATTCATTTAAATCAGTAAGTTTTCCTCCAATAACGACTTCCTTTTCTGTACCATTCATGATGAGATCAGCCGCTTGCTCGCCGACGCGCAACCGGTATATCCCTTTTTTAATACCATCAGGGATCGATAATTTAAATTTACCATCTGTTCCTACTTTTTCCTGAAGCAGAATGTTGCTTTGTTGCGTTAAAGAAAACACATCTAGGTACACTGTCATATTTTCTGCACCGCTAAGATTACCGGTAATAACTGTTCCTTTTATTGCGCCGCAGGAAGTGACCATAATCAGCGGTAATAATAACATGTAAATTTGTTTTAAAAACGTCATTTTTCTAATTTAAGGTTGTTTTAAAATATAGCATAAAAAAAATATAATATATGTAACAGCTTACATATATTATATTAAGCAAAATTATGTATAAAACCGATATCATACATATGTTGTTGCAAATAGAAATTGGGTTTGTTGGAAGTTTATGAAATTATTAACAAAAATGTTGGCTTTTGCTGCTTTTTTAAAAGTATCAGGTCAGTAATTGACCATATCACCAACGATTATCGAATAACAACTTTTTTAACTTCTATGCCATTTTTTGATTTTACTTTCACAAAATATATGCCTGACGGTACGTTCATTTCTACCTGCCGGTCATAAGTATAAAAAGCAACAGGTTGTCCTTTATAGTCGGTTACTTGCAAAATTTCAACTCCAGCTTCGTTCCAATGGAAAATCCCGTTTCCAGGATTAGGAAATAGTACTTCGGTATGTTCTGTTCCTGTAGCTCCGTTCAATTTCAACCGGGAAGTTTTGTATTCGGAAGAAAGCAATTTGGAAAAGGATGTTATTTCGATAGTTTTTGCATCTTCGTCACGAATATTGTTTATTGAAAACAAGGGATAGTCGGATGACGCATTAAATTTTTCAGTAACCAGTGTCCGGATGGTGTTCTTTTGAACATCATATACTATTTGGCTGGGTCTTATTGAAAAATCAGAAGATGAAAGCGTAACTGCAGGATGAAGATCCTTTACATGTATTTCAAGCTGCAAACCTTCAAAACTACCTCCTTCGGATAAATAAAAATCCAAATTGGTTCCGTTCATGACCTTTTTAAGGTAAACGCTGTTTCTTGGATTGACAGTGAGGCTGTTTGCGGTTGTTATATCTCCTGCATATACCGCTTTAAACTCCAGATTTCCCTTGAAGTCCATTATATTTAAATCAGATACGATTGACTTTAGATTATTTTCATTTATAATAGTATCCAGACCATAAGATATATTCCAATAATGATCTATGCTTTTTTTCCCATGCAGGATTTCAGATCTTAAGGCTTCAAGATCAGAAATTCTTATTTTTTGATCTCCATTGACATCTGCTGCAAGATATTCAAAGTTAACCAAAGTGTCTTTACCTAATAAGTAATTCTGCAACATCATAAAATCAGCAATATCAATCCTGTCGGATTGGGCTTCTGTCAATTGTGGTTGAATGAGATAATCCGATAACAAGGGAATATCCTGCCAAACAAATAAACCATTTTCATCTGACATGGCAACAACAGGTGCATCTTCGTTTCTTAATAATTGTATTCTGGCATTTTCTATCGGATTTAAGTTTCCTTCCGTGATCGTCCCGCTCAGATTAAAAGTAGAATTGCATGAGCCGTTATCAAATACAAGCATAAACACATCGACAACTTCCTGGTTTCCCTGCAAATCTGTTATATATATGGTATAAAACTGGAAGCCTGCATTGTCGCAACTTACGATTCTGATGGTATCATTAACATTGCTGGAAAATGAATATTTCAACTCGTTTGCCGGAGTACAATTATCAAACGATGCAATATTAAAACAATCGGGAGAAATGGTCAGATCCATTATATCTCCTTGAAAGGCAGTTGTTAAAAATTGGTGGAAATAAGGAGTCGGCTTTTTCAGGTCTTTTGTTTCCACCAGCATTAAACAAGAGCTAAAATTGCCACATTGATCTTTTACTGACCAGTGAACTTTATGTTTACCCGGGCCTATTTTTTCAGGCAGTGTAACACTGATTTCGGTATTATTGGCAACAGGCTCAATTTTAAAAATGCCGTTTTCGTTGTATCCGTAAGTATAATCTACAGTTCCGTTTGCCCATAAATCAATTTGAACATTCCAGCTTAACAGATCAGTATGACAGGTACCTTCATCCTGCGCATTGTTTGATATACTAAAAGTTGCCTTACAATCAGCGTCTACACCAATCACCTTATTTGTACAATTTTTGATGACAGGCGCATTTTTTTCAATTACTTTTATTATTTGGGTATAGGTCCACTTACCGCCGGCATCAGGATTGTCGTGATTATAGGTACACCAGTTGATCACCGTAAATTTACGGAAAATTTTATAGCAGGCGTCATCAGATACTTCGTAAACAGATTCTTCCACATTATATCCTAAAACATCACAGGGACCTGTAATCCAGGTAGGTTTGTCTTTGACAATTTCTTCTTTGCAGTTATACGTTTTATTTGGGGGGAAATTAATCACTATATCTCCGTCTATGGGCAGCAATAAAATATTTTGGCTGCAATTTGGTTCTGTAGACTGAAAATTGCCATCCTGATTCATGTCGATATACCAGGTTCGAACAACGTTGCCAATCCGGCACTGATTATAATTATTTACATCTTTATATTTTATCCATGACGGTGGATAAGTTGGAGCAGTAGCCTTGCCCATATAAGGCAGGTAAAATATATCATCATCACAATAGACAGTTTTGTCCGCAGGACAATATATACTGGCATTCAATTGAAGCGAAATAATTATCAATGCTAAAATAAATGTCAATTTGTTGATCATGAGTTTAAAGTTTTAATTCACTATTTGAAACTATGTAATTGGATTGAATCGGATTATATATGCAAAATTATATAAAATATATAAAAACATGCGTGCACTATTCCATATTTTTTAAGTCAACGGTAATTTTAATAAATATTATCATTAAATCTGATATACAAAGGAGCGAAATTTGTTATTTTGCATTCTTAATAATAATTGTAGCATTTGCTTCAGATATCAGTTGTAATACTTAAAAACCGAAGTTAATTCAGCGGATTAAATTGAAATTAAAATAAGACTTTCGTAAAAATTTAAAAAAATGAACATGAGTAAATATTTAACCATTTTGTTGATGTTGATTGGAGTATTTCAATCACAGTCCCAATGTTTAATCAATGAATTGCAAGTTCAGGCAACGGAGTGTAATCAGGAAGGAAAGTTTTTCGTAACAATAAATTTTAATCACACTGGAACATCTGAGCGGTTCAAAGTACAGGGCAATGGTATTAATTATGGGTTGTTTCAATATAGTGCCCTTCCCATAACCATTGGCCCGTTAAATGGCGACTGTACTACAAATTATGAATTTGTTGTCAGAGATGTTGAAAATCAGGAATGTACTGCTTTTAAAAATTTTGGAAAAAAGTGTTGCCACAGTCAATGTAGTATTGCGTTTGAGAATGTAGAAATCGGCGAATGTCATGGAAGTAATTATCCGTTTTCGTTTAATCTTGCCTATGATGCTCCAAATAATGGTTTTGATTTATTTAATAACGGGGTACATTATGGCTATTATACTTATAGTCAGCTCCCATTGCACCTGCCGGAATTTCCTTCCAGTAACTCTGAAACCTATAATACGGTAGTGGTTTGTGCCAATGATAATCATTTATGTTGTGATACGCTGCTCATATTAAACCCTTGTATTTGCACTATATATAAGGTGCAGGGGCAGGTTGTTGATTGTAATGAAGAAGCCGGCACTTTTTCTTTGAAACTGAATTTTAAGCATCATCTGAATTCAGATAGTTTTCAGATCGGAGGAAACTCCGTCAATTATGGTAAATTTGCATATACTGATCTACCTATTACGCTGCATAATTTGCCATTTAGTAATACCATTGAGTACGAATTTCTGATTGTAGATGAAAACGATGCTTTTTGTTTCGGATCTTATGAACTTGGTATTGTCAATGCGTGTAATTTTGAATGCAGTATAACCCACATCATTGCTGAAAAACTTGCCTGTGAAGAGGGGAAATTTTATGTGGATATCGATTTTGATTATAAAAATACCAGTCTGTCCGGATTTATTATCAGGGGCAATGGGGTACAATACGGCAGTTTTGAATATGGCGAACCTTATTACAGGATAGGGCCATTAGAAGGAGATTGTGAAACGCTCTATGAGTTTGTGGTCAGAGATAAAGAGCAGGAAGGATGTATGGCCATTACCCATTTTACCGAGCCGGTTTGCTGTGAAGTACAATGCGAAATGGCCGGTTTATCCATTACGGAGTTTTGCGAAGACAACGTTCTTGTTGCCTTTGACCTTAATTTTGAACACACGAGAACAGAAGGTAGTTTTGTACTTAAAATAAATAGTCAGGTAATAGGCACCTTTACTTATGCGTCTTTACCATTAAAAATTACCAATATTAATTTTGACCTGCCCAACGTAGTTGTCAAAATATTTGACAAAATGGACGAAAGCTGTAATCTCATTAGTGAATATGAATTTGAATGCGTTAAGGATCCGGTGTGTAATATTTACGATCTGAATGTTAAAGTATCAGATTGTAATGATCATGGTCAGTTTTACGCAATTATGAAATTTAAAGTGACAAACCCGAAATCGGACAAATTTATTGTAAAAGTAAATGGAAACGCCTTTGATACGTTGCCTTACGGAAAAGAATTGTATGAAATCGGCCCGTTGGAAGGCGACTGCGCGACACTTTATAAATTTGTAATCAGAGATTTAATATCAGCGGATTGTATTGAAGACTTTGGATTTACTGAAAAAATATGCTGCCAAACTGAATGTAAGATCAGTGAACCAGTAATATCCTTTTCTCCATGCGAAGAAGGTAAGTTTGATTTAACCCTGAATTTTAATCATATTAGTACTGTTCAGAAATTCAGAGTAAAAATAAATGGTGTAGTAAAGGGCCCATTCAACTATACTGACTTACCAATTATCATTGAAAATTTAAGCGAAAGACATGCTTATGAAATTATTATCTGGGATACAGAAAAAGAGGCTTGCAGGCTCACCTTTACTATTCCTGCAATTGAATGCACCACCGGCACGCAGGAAAGTTCTTTAAATGAAGTAAAATTATTTTCAAATAATCAGCAATTAAATCTGATTTTAAGTGATGTCTGGGTTCCATCCACCGTCACTATTACGGATTTGACCGGTAACAGATGGTCTGTTTTCGAGAGTAATACTGAAAATTCAATCGATATAAGTGCGCTTCCGGCCGGGCTTTACCTGGTACAAATTCAAAACCGGACAGATCGACTCACAAAAAGATTTTTAAAGTATTAAAAGCTGGCAGATGAGATCATAAAAAAAGCGCCGTTACAATGAATGTAACGGCGCTTTTTTATTGTGGAGATGCAGGGACTCGAACCCTGGTCCAGACAAAGCCTCTGAATGCTTTCTACATGTTTATCTTTTGTTCAGATTGTCGGAATCGGGTAGGTACAAAAGACAACGGCACCCTCATCTTATCTTCTGTTTTTTAAGATCGTGATCGAAGTATCTCACTCACCTAGTCCGAGGGTTTGTTGAAGTGCGGCTACCGGCATATATCGGACGTCATCCGGGCGGCACTAAAAGCATTGTAATCCTTGATTACGCTGCTAATGCGAAGTTATTATCGCCATTTGTTGTTTGATCATCATTTGATAACGGAGTGAACAATCATGCTCCGACATGCTTACAGACTGAATTTCTTTCCTGTCGATACCAGTCATCCCCAATATTAAATATACTTATTTATCAATGCTTTGAAAATCAAAATAAGGATAAGATTAAACCTTTGTTTAAAATCAAGTATAACCCTACAACGCATTTTGTTTCAATTTTGTTTCCGGTTACTGTAAATTATCATTTAAAAGTATCAAAAGTAAATCGGGGAATTCCTCTTAACAATCAGGAACGGAGGTTTTTATCCGCCATGGCAATTGGGGCATACGTGATTTGGTGAAATGGGGAAATGACGATAAAAATCGACAAATTATTTCCCGCAGATGTAGCTTAGTGTAAAGCTGTAAGCTAAAAATGAGTTTTGAAACCTTATTTTGCCCGTTTCCATCGAAGCAAATTACGAATCCATATTTTGAGTTGACATATTGGCATCCTGATTTTCACAGTGTGATCAATCCCGACAATATTAAAATTCAAAAACAATGCAATATATAAGGCAGGGAAGAACGGGGTACGACCCATCTTTAAACAATTTTTATTGCCTGCTATTCATGAGGTACCTCAGGTTTGTCGATTTGAGGGTAAGTTTTCCTGTTCATGAAGCGCCTGGCATTAACACAAACGGATTTCCGGTAACTAATGATTACATTAAACCCGATTCCTGCATCAGCAAATTACATCCTCTCAAATCAGCGTAGTCCAGTCTGCCAAGAATTTCAAAATTTCCATCTGCGTGGCTGATACCCAAATCTTCTGTTTGTATAAATGCACACGAATCTATATTTGCCAGATCAGCAATTGAAATTATCCCTGCTTTCCCTTTTTTTTCTTTGCTAAGCGGGTCATTGATCTGATGGGTTTCCACCTGCATAAAAACATTACTTTTAAACAAAGTTGAACCATTTGTATAGGTTTGAGACATAAGTTCTGTCATACCATACTCCGAATATACTTTTGAGACACCAAATGCATTTTGCAGTTCATGATGCAGTTCCGGCTTTGTCATCTCTGTTCTGTTTCCTTTCATCCCACCCGTCTCGATAATTAATAAATCCGGAAAATAAACTTGAAACTGCTCAATAAAATCCATGAGTGCGAAGGTTACACCTAACAGAACAGTTGGAATTTTTTGATTTTTACATTCAATAAGATTAGTTAACAGTGACTGGTAATCCCGGAGGTAAAACCCACTGATGGGATATGCTGAGGATTTAATAAAGTAATCCGTCATGCTGATCAGCGAGGATCCTTCACGCTCCAGATATCCAGGTAACAATGCCAAAAAGCAGTATTTATTGACGGAGTGAAAATATTGGGACCAAATTTTACTTGAATTTTGCAGGTAAAATTGTTGGTCTCTGACATAGTGTACAGATTGTATCAGTCCTGTAGTCCCACTACTTTTAAATATTACTTCAGGAATAAATTTTCCGGTTATAACTTTTTGAAATTTAAATGCACTTATTGGTAAATAGGGGATTTTACTTTTATTGTCAACAATTTTATCATTAACACCAATATTATTACAAAAATCCAGATATACTTGATTATATTTGTATTGAAATCTAAAGAGTTGAAGCAGGTATTCATCAACAAAACGGTGCTCTCCTTGTTGAATGGCATTAAACTGTTTTAATAACTGATGTCTTTCCTGATCGAAACTTCCTCTCATGGGGAATGGGTTAATTTAAGCACAATATAATTTCATTTTTGTATAAAGTAAAAGGCGTAAAGTTGAGAATTGTTTTAGGAATTGTATTTATGATATCCGTATTGGCCTGTGTTCGTCCGCCGGATTATTCTGATGTGCCTACTCTGGAGTTCAGGAGTTTTTCAAAAAGTGAATTAAAACAAGGAGTATTTCAGGAAGATTCCGTGATATTAACGCTGTTTTTTACAGATGGCGATGGGGATTTTGGTACCGCTTCCCAGGGACTGGAGAAAAATATATTTATTCTGGATAAAAGAACCAATGAAGTTTTTCGTGAATTTAAAGCACCATATATTCCATTAGAAGGTGCAGGTAATGGCATTTCAGGTACAATATCAATTAAAATATACAGCACTTGTTGTATATTTCCTGAAAATACGGGTATTTTCCCATGTGAAGTGTCGGAAGAATTTCCGGTTAATGAACTTAGTCTGGATATATATATTAAAGATCGTGCAGGCAATAAGTCCAACACCGTCACTACATCTACCTTAAATCTGAATTGTAAGTAAAATTATTTTGGCAGTGCTTTGATTAATGCATCTACCGAATTTTTGTCGTTTCCCACAATGATCAATTCATTCAGTATAGCCGCCGGTCTTTTTAGAAAAGTGTATTCTTTCAGTATTAATTTTTTGAAGTCGGCATCTTTTAACGGCTTTTTGTCATCAGGGAGAAGTTGTAATTTTTGCGCCCGCTTGTTGAATAGCGATTCATAGCTTTTGGTATATTTTTTCATCATGTCAAGATCCTCGCGACTGATGTTTTGTTCTCTCAGATTAATTAATTCTACGCCATCTGTATTGATTTGAGACAGAATTTTTCGACAAGTATCACAAGTAGATAAATAATATAGTCTTTTCATAGTTAAACAAGTATGACTGTTTTAATGTCGAAAGGATTTAATGTTGTGCCTTTTATGGTAGCTTCTGCCTTGATCGTATATTCCGATTTAACTCCCCTTGCTTTTTTAGCTAAGCCCACCAGGCCGCGTGTTAAAAAGTTGCTTTCACCTAATTTATCCATTTCAGATTTGATGTGCACAAATTCCAGTTCAAAGGGCAACTCGATCACATCATTTTTTGATATTTGAATGGTCTCTTTCCTGACCAACTCACCCATCGGATATTCATTAATCAACTTATTGTTCCCTCTTCCTCTGGTATATTTTTCAATCATTTTAACACTGATACCCTCGATTTGATTATTATCACTGAGCGAAGTAAGTTTAATAATGCCTGTAATTAAGCCCAGATCGGCAGTAACTTTTTCAGGTGTAATCAATTCCAGTTTCACCCCTTCGATGCCCAGTAATTTTTTAACTTTTCCAAACATAAAATTATCCATTTGTTTTATAAACAAGGATGTATAAGTTTTAGTTTTTATTTACGACCAACTGATAAATTTATCTGACAAATTATACAAATCTTTTATGCCAGCTGTGTTCCAGCGGTTTGATCCATTGCGTTAAGAATTCACCTTTTGTTTTTACCAGATTGTCAAAAATACGTGTTTGGTAATTTATTTGACCTGTTTCTTGCAAGGTATTCAGTTGGTTAAGGTCTGCAATGCGGATATCTGATTCTGAGAAATTTGAGCTGTCATTGATGTAAGCCACTTTAGTTCGACCTAATAAAGAAATTCCATATTTTTGTTCCAGGTTTTCTATAAAATGGATAGATTTATCTATCGAACAGCCACTGGTTCCTGTACGCCGATCATCTGCAAAAAGAACGACAAATCGATCATAATATACCTTTCCGAAAGTTGGCAATTGCACATTGTGTGCTGTCCAATGATCTAAAAAGTTAAACAAGTCTTCGTTAATCAACTTCACTTGTTGCGGTGAAATTAATCTGTCAGATTGGTATATCCAAACTTTAGAATCATGGTCCAGCTGATCAAAATCTACTAACATTTTATTTTTTTAGTGCAAAGATAAACTACCAATCAAAAAAAAATCCCAATAGCCTCTATTTCTAAAAACACAAGTGTAAAATTAAGGAATAAAACCTGCATTTTAAACTGCCTCTAATGCGCAGGACTATTACTTACATCAATGATCTCCGCTTTGAAGAAGTTCACCTCCATTTTTTATCTTCAAGTATCTGGATATAATTACTTCGTTCATACGCTGTCGGATCTGAAATGTGTTGTTGACTCATGGCGCCTCTGAAAGCATTCAGATCTTTAAAACCCATAATTTCCATATAAGTTTGTAATTCTTTGACTATAGTCTGGATATGCGGTATACCATATTGGTAAAGCACAGAAGCACACATGGCAACATCAGCCCCCGCAAGCAGGTATTTTATTAATTCTGTACTTCCCTGCACTCCGGTTGTTGCAGCCAGCGATGTTTTTATCCTTCCATAAAGTACGGCAATCCACAATAAAGGCAACCTGATTTCAGAAGCGTGGCTAAAGTCAAGATTGGATAATACTTTTAATTCATGGATATCAAAGTCGGGCTGGTAAAACCGGTTAAAAAGGACAAGGCCGTCTGCACCTTCATTCTGCAGCTTTAGCGCCATGTTTCCTATAGACGAAAAGTAAGGATTTAGCTTCACGGCTACGGGAATTTTTATAGTCTCTTTTATCATCTTGACTATTTCAAGATACCTGACTTCAACATCTTCAGCGGTAAGTCTCAGATCGGCTGGTATAAAATATACATTTATTTCCAGTGCATCTGCTCCGGCAAATTCAATGTCTCTGGCATATTCGATCCATCCTTCCGGAGTTATTCCATTCAAGCTGGCAATGACAGGCATATTCACCCGCTCCTTTGCTTGTCTGATTAATTCCAGATATTGAGAGGTGCCTACTGCATATTCTTCAATATTATTGAAGAAACCGGATGCTTCAGCAAATGCATTCGAAGTATGTAAATACACATTTTCCAGTTTTTGAGCTTCTTTTCTGATTTGCTCTTCAAATAATGAAAACAAAACTACAGCTCCGGCGCCCTGATCCTCCATGGCCACAATATTATCTAACTTTTGTGAAAATGGATTTGAGGAAACAACCAAAGGTGATGTCAGTTCTAAACCAAGATACCGCGTGCTTATATCAATCATTATTTATTCACTTTAAAATATTATAAATGTTTTCTACATGCCAATTGGCAATCAATCAGGGCTGTACATAGGTTGAAAAGCACTGGCACCAAAACCAGCCATATCTTCATATGTTTTCCAACGTAGGTCAACTATTTCCTGGGCTAAATTCATTAATTTTTCAGCTTCCTTGGGTTGAGTCTGAGTCAAAACCTTGTATCTCAATTCATTATAGGCGTAATCTCTGAAAGGCATAGATGGTTTTGGCGAATCCAATACAAAAGGATTTTGATTATTGGTTCTCAGTACCGGATTGTAGCGAAGTAAAGGCCAGTAACCGGACGATACCGCCATCTTTTGCTGGTTTAGTCCTTTTTGCATATCAATGCCATGGGCGATACAATGGCTGTAAGCAAGGATTAGCGAAGGACCATGATACGCTTCAGCCTCTCTTAAAGCTAACAAGGTTTGCTGTGGATTTGCACCCATAGCTACCTGGGCAACATAAACATTGCCATAGGATATAGCCTGCATGGCCAGGTCTTTTTTCCCGACTCTTTTACCTGCTACCGCAAATTTTGCTGACGCAGCGGTGGGTGTGGCTTTTGACATCTGGCCTCCGGTATTGGAATATACTTCTGTATCCAGAACCAATACATTAATATTACGGCCACTTGCCAGGGCATGATCCAGTCCTCCGGACCCGATATCATAAGCCCAGCCATCTCCGCCAATTAGCCACACACTCCGTAAAACCAGCTGATCGGCTAAGGATTCAAGGTGCCTGGCTTCAGGAAGGTTTAAATCTTTTAATTTTTGTTTGAGCAAATGTACATTATTGCGTTGCTGCTTGACCTGACTCTCCAGAACCTGCGGATTGTTAATAATTTCGTCTACAAATGAATTACCTAAGCGTTCTTTTAGGGATAAAAGCAACTGATGTGCCATACTTACTTGTTTGTCAGCGGTTAACCGCATACCTAAACCAAATTCAGCATTATCTTCAAAGAGGGAATTGGACCAGGCCGGTCCCTGACCTAAAGCATTTTTTGTCCATGGTGTAGTTGGCAGATTACCTCCGTATATCGATGAACAACCTGTAGCATTGGCAACAAGAAGCCTGTCGCCAAATAACTGGGTTAGTACTTTAATGTAGGGTGTTTCTCCACAGCCCGCGCAAGCTCCTGAAAATTCAAAATAAGGTTCCAGGAATTGAACACCATGGACGGTAGAAAAATTAACATCTGTCTTATCATTTTGGGCAATTTTTTCAAAAAAATCAATACTTGCCCTTTCTTCATTTATTTCATTTGGCTTTGGTTTAAGATTAATGGCTTTTTGGTATTGATTATTTCTGTCCGTGACTGGACATACTTCATTACAAAGATTGCATCCGGTGCAATCTTCAAGGTATACCTGCAAAGTATATTTTGTTTCCGGAAATCCCCTTGCATTTATAGGCGCCGATTTAAAGCCGGCAGGAGCGTCTGCAAGTATATCTTTATGGAAATACTTCGACCTGATGACACTATGTGGACAAATAAAACTGCAGTTACCACATTGGATACAGATGTCATTTTCCCAAACCGCAACCATATCCGAGATATTTCTCTTTTCCCATTTTGTAGTTCCACTCGGATAAGTGCCATCAACGGGCATTAAACTGACAGGAATATCATCGCCATTTCCCTGCATCATTAATTGTGTCACTGTTTTTACAAAATCAGGCGCTTTATCCGGAAGCAGTGAGACTTCTTTTTTAATTGCAGAAGCGAATTCAGGATATTTCACTTCAAATAAATTTTCCAGCGTCTGATCTACTGCTTTATAATTTTGCTCAATCACTGCCTTGCCCTTTTTAAAATATGTTTTTTCGATGGCATGTTTAATCTGTGCAATGGCTTCATCGGCTGGTAATACCCCGGAAAGTGCAAAAAAGCAGGTTTGCATGATTGTATTGATACGACCCGGCATACCTGTTTTTTTTGCTACCTCTGAGGCATCAATGATATAGAGTTTAATTTTTTTATCAATGATTGTTTTTTGCATTTTATAAGGCAAATGCTTCCAGACTTCATCAACGTCGTAGGGTGAATTTACCAGGAATGTAGCCCCATTTTTAGCAAATCTTAGCATGTCTTCCTTTTCAACAAATCCAAACTGGTGGCAGGCTATAAAATCCGCTGAGGTAATCAGATAGGGGGCCTTAATGGGTGTTTTTCCAAATCTCAGATGCGATACCGTTTTTGCTCCTGATTTTTTCGAATCATACACAAAATACCCCTGGGCATATAAATCTGTATTTTCACCAATAATCTTAATGCTGTTTTTATTGGCACCAACTGTTCCGTCTGCACCCAAACCAAAAAATAAAGCCTGGTTCCAGGTAGACTCATCCAGACTAAAAGAAGCATCTACAAGTAAACTGGTATGCGAAACGTCATCATTAATCCCTAAAGTAAAATGGTTTTTGGGATGACTGGTTTTAAGCATGTCAAACACGGCTTTAACCATCGCAGGCGTAAACTCTTTGGATGATAAACCATAACGTCCCCCAACGATAACCGGAATTTTAGATATTTTTTCAGTAGACAGCGCTTCCATCATAGAAACTAAAATATCCTGATACATCGGTTCGCCGGATGCGCCGGATTCTTTTGTCCTGTCAAGGACTGCAATCGATTTTGCCGTCTGAGGCAGCGATTCAATAAAATCTTCAGCTGGAAAAGGTCGGTAAAGTGTTATTTGTAAAACGCCTGTTTTTTCTCCAAATTTATTCAGAAACTTACTGGTTTCAACAGCGGTCTCCGTGCCTGAACCCATAATGACTATGATTTGCTCAGCGTCATTTGATCCAAAATAATTTACCGGTTTATATGATCTACCTGTAATTCGGGCAAATTTTTTCATTTCTTCTTTCAGAATATCCGAAACGGCCGCATAGTATGGATTTACTGTTTCTCTTCCCTGAAAATATACATCAGGATTTTGGGCTGTTCCACGAATAAACGGATTATCCGGACTTAATCCCCGGTTTCTGTGAGCAATAACAAGCTGATCATCTATCATAGCACGGATATCATCGTCAGATAAAATATTAATTTTACTGACTTCATGCGAAGTCCTGAAACCATCAAAAAAATGGATAAAGGGAATTCTAGATTTAAGGGTAGTTGCCTGACAAATGAGTGCCATGTCATGGGCTTCCTGGACACTGGCAGAAGAGAGCAATGCAAATCCTGTTGTCCTTGCAGCCATTACGTCCTGGTGATCTCCAAATATGGATAAAGCCTGAGCTGATAAAGACCGGGCAGCGACATGGAACACAGTCGATGTTAATTCACCGGCTATTTTGTACATGTTTGGCAGCATTAGCATCAGTCCTTGCGAAGCTGTAAACGTGGTAGTCAGGGAGCCGGTTTGTAAAGCTCCGTGGACCGTTCCCGCAGCCCCTCCTTCACTTTGCATTTCTATGACCTCAGGTATATTGCCCCAGATATTGGTAATGCCTTTTGCCGACCATTCATCCGCAAATTCAGCCATGGTAGAAGAGGGCGTTATCGGATAAATGGCGCAGACTTCATTTACCCTGTAAGCGATATGTACAGCGGCTTCATTACCATCGAGGGTTAATACTTTATTTTTACTGGATTTCATATTTTCATGTTTTCAGGTTCTGAAATCATCTCTATAGCATGACAAGGACATTGTTCCTGGCATACACCACAGCCGGTACACATAGTATAGTTAAATTTATATCTTTTACCAGGGCCAAGTTTAATTATGGCATCTTCCGGACATCCTCCGAAACAGCCGTCACATTCAAAACAATTTCCACAGGAAAGGCAGCGCTCCGATTCATATCTGGCTTCGTCCGCCGTATAGCCCGATACAATTTCATCAAAACCTGTAGAGGCTGATTTCGGTTCAAGATGTTCCTGGGGTTTTGTATCTGCATACGTTTTGTACCAAACGTGTAGTTGATCTAAAGTGACTAATGGCTGAGAAGGTGGCTTAACGAAGGTAGTGCCAAGAAGCCAGGCATCAATGTTTCTGGCCGCTTTTTTTCCATGACCGGTTGCAATGGTTACAGTTCTTTCTCCGGGAACCATATCCCCACCTGCAAAGATACCTTCAGAGCCGGTCATCATACGGTGGTCAACGACTACAGTACCGTCAGATTTAAATTCAATGCCTTCAATATTCTTTAAAAAATCTGTTTCTGTTTCCTGTCCTAATGCCAAAATCAGCGTATCGGCATCCAGTGTTTCGAACTTACCGGTCGGGACAGGCCTTCCGTCAATGATGTCCATCTTTTCTATTGTCAGCGAAGATGCATCTACATTTTTAATAGTACTTAGCCAGTGTATTTTAACTCCTTCACTAAGTGCTTCGTCCGCTTCAAAGTCATGGGCCGGCATATGGTCACGATCCCGTCTGTATATAATTAATGCCTCATCCGCACCAAGCCTTTTTGCCGTTCTTGCTGCATCCATGGCCGTATTCCCGCCGCCATAGATGGCTACGCGACGGCCAATTACAGGCATTTTGCCTAATTCAATATCTTTAAGAAAGCTTACAGCATCCAATATTTTTCCGGCATCGCGGGCAGGAATATCTGTTTTTTTACCGATGTGGGCTCCAATAGCTATAAAAACAGCATCAAAATTGTTTTCCTTTTTTTCCTTTAATATGTCGGTAACCTTATAGTTTAAATGTAAAGTGACCCCGGTATTTATGATTCGTTGTATTTCTGCACTTAATATATTTCTGGGCAGCCGATATTGCGGTATACCAAAATTCATCATGCCCCCCGCTATGGGCCCGGCTTCTTTTATGGTTACTTCGTGACCGGATTTTTGCAAATGATAAGCAGCAGATAAACCACTTGGCCCTGCACCAATAATTAGTACTTTTTTACCAGACTTATGTTTGACCGGAGGGAATACCCATTTTTCAGAAATGGCCATATCACCAAGAAAACGTTCCACAGCATGTATACTTACAGCGCTGTCCAGGCCCTGTCTGTTACATGAATTTTCGCACGGATGGTAGCAAACCCTTCCATGAACGGCGGCCAGAGGATTTTCTTCGGTTAATTTGAGCCAGGCTTTTTGAAATTCACCTGCCTGCGCCAGCGCCAGCCAGGCTTGTATATTTTCACCTGCCGGACAAGCATTATTGCACGGTGGTAGAAAATCCTGATATACTGGCCGTGAACTTCTTGTTGGTCCGGTACCTCTGGCATGCTCTGATAAATCGGGTTTTTGTGTTAAGTCGGATTTAATTAAAGACATAATATTTTATTAAGTATTACCGTGCAAGGTAAACAGAAGAGTAGTGTCAAAAAGTGATATTGGTCATATATAAAACTGATTTTAAACCAATGATCATTATAATTTTGGGGCTATAGCAACTGCCTGTATCACAGGAAACCGGATATAAAATATTTCATTCAGTTCCGAAATTTAAATTCCGGGCGACCCTGCTTTTGAATTATTCAGCCGGTTTGACAAACTGGGAGTGAGTCCGCTGATGTGTGTATAATTCAGTTTATTTAGCTTTTTTTAGCAATCAGATTAACCGTTTGATGATCCTCAGCTTATGCGTATATTTTCTAAGATCGTAATTGTAAAATCCATAATGGTCCAGCTTGTCAATTCTGACAAAGCCATAAACGTGCAGCACTTTTTTTTCTCCAATGACTAACCCTACATGATTTATTTGACCCTCATCATCCTGGCAAAAGACAAGATCACCTTCAGTGGACAATTCAATAAAGTCTACAATTTCACCATGCATATATTGTTCATGTGGAAATCGGGGTAAGCTTATTTCAAAAAATCGGAATATATGCTGGATCAATGCCCCGGCATCAATACCAAAAGGGCTCCTTCCGCCCTGTAACTCAGGGCTATATAAAAATCTTCTGGCAATTTTAACCAACAACTCTGCATTAAGTTCCAAACCGCCTGATTTTGAAGCCTGCCCGTTATATACGTAATTGCTGTCCGGCATTTGGCAGGAAATACCATCATAACAGGGTAGGGTGGAGCCCATTACGATAGATTTGGAAATATCTTCATTAAAAACGGGATGGCAGATTTCGAGGGTCATGGCCGTTTTATCACTGTATTTGTAATATTGGGATTCTTCGATTAAAGTCACCTGAATTGCCCTTACCCAGCCGGTAATGTTACAAATGGTGGTACAAATTTTAAACCAATGCTTGTTTTTTTTCTCCAGAATGGTACAGGTTTCCCCAAAAAGCATCTGACTCACCAAAGTTTCCGTTTCATATGGTTTACTCCGCACCGGAATGATATTCAGATGACATATGGCGTGAAATAAATGTCTGGTGTCAACCTTTTTTTTCTTTGACATGCAATAAATTCAATACTTAAAGCAAACTATAAGCGTTATAGATATTTACAATAGTTTATTCAAAAATCAGTCCATTCTTGATATTAAACGACATATTAATTTTTTTTATTTAGTTTTACACCTCAATAGTGATTTTTTAAATCAATATGAATCAGGATGATGTACAACGTTAATATTTTTCGAAATAAAGTAAACTGGAGACCTTTCATATGGGTTTTTATGTTTGTTTATAATTATTCGTTACTGGGGCAGGATGCACATTTTTCACAGTTTTATGCCTCTCCTTTAACTTTGAACCCGGCCATCGCCGGCACGTATACGGGTACCTTCCGTATTTCCACCATTTACAGAGATCAGTGGAGATCCGCTCTGGACAACCCGCTTCGAACTTTTGCTGCCAGTGGTGACGTTAAGTTTGATTTGAATTACGGTGGGAAAAATCTGCCCGATGTAATCGCTTTTGGAATCACCTTTTTTGGAGACAGGGTCACTACTTTTGATTATAACACAAATCAGATAATGCTTACTGCCGCATACCATAAAGCACTGGATAAAAGGACAAAACAGTATCTGGGCATTGGCATTCAGGGAGGGATTTTACAAAAATCAATTAATTATGAAGATTTGACCTTTCAGGACCAGTTTAATGCAGTGGACGGTTATACATTTGAAACCGGAGAAAACTTGCCGCCAAATAATAAAGCTTTTGCCGATGTTAGTCTTGGGTTATATTATAGTATTACTCCGTCAAAAAGCTTTAGTTATCATGCAGGAATGGGATATTTTCACTTTAACAAGCCAAACTTATCCTTCTACAATACGCCTGACATAATCGACCCAAAACTGGTGCGTGCAGATACTTTAGGGGCAAAGTGGAGCCTTCATACGGGCGCTTCGATAAAAACCGCAGATCGCATGTATATACAACCCAGAATAAATGCGTTAATACAGGGGCCCTATTCTGAATTAAATTTAGGGGCGACTTTCAGATATAAGTTATCAAAAACATCCGGCAAGTATTTACTGGCAGGTCCATACATTAGGGGAGTGAAAAACTATGATAACTTTGGTATGGAGTCTATCATCGCAATGGTGGGTCTGGAAATGAATAATTTTATCCTTGGTTTAAGTTATGATCAGAATGTCAGCAGCTTGGTAAAAGATCGTCGGTCACTAACATCGCTGGAAATAAGCCTGATTTATATAGGCGAACACCATAATGATGACAATTTCTGCCCGCAATGGTAAATTAAACCATATAAAAGCGCCATTCACAGAAATCAAAATCAGGATGGATGTACTGAACTTCCGGCTTTTATGCAACCCTTATTGAGTTATTACTCCAGGCTTAAAGTATTGGAATTATCTAAAAAATGCCTGTTTATTTTAGGTAAATTTGGATGCCGTACTTTTTCTCTATGTTCTGAAATGTACTGATTTCAATGTGGACTTTTATTTATTTAACTTAATTGAAAATATAGAGTGCTGTGATGAACACCTGTTTTAAATTGGGTATAGGTAGTTTACCGGGTTTGTTTCGTTTACATTATATAGAAATTATAGCATCCGGATGTACCGATCATGTATAGTGAAAATTAAAGAATCTTAAGTTCCATTTTAATGTTGTCATTAAAGACAGCAGTGAACGTTGATTTATCCCTTTAATCTGTTTAAGTTAAAAGTAAACCATAACACACCATCAGCTAAATTGAAATAATCGCCTGATCGGCTGAATAGCTTTGGTGCGATCTAAACACTATCTAAATATAACTAAAATCCTGTTTTAAATATATTATTTGCGATTTGAACCACATGCCTTGTGATTTTAATTGGATGATATGGACATGCATTTACTCCATTACTATTGATTATGGAATGGTAGTATTTTAAGCTTATTCAATGTCATTTCCCAATGGATTAAAATTGGATTTTAGCAAAGAGTAAATTACAGTATCCAGAAAAGCACCATCCCACCAATGGTTCTCCTTTAAGTGCGCTTCTTTTACAAATCCGCTTTTTAACAGCACCCGTTCCGAAGCAACGTTGTCCGGATCAATAATGGCTTCAATGGAATGAAAATTTAAAATATTAAACGCATAGTTCAGCAAGGTTTTTACAGCCTCTGTAATGTAGCCCTGATTATGATATTCCGGGGCTAAAATATAACCCAGTTCCCCTCTGAAATTTTCAGGCTGCAGTCTGTAAAAACCGGCAATGCCGATTAATTTGGAACTGCCTTTAATTTGAATAGCCCAGTTTATACCTTCCTTATTATGGATTATTTTTTGCACGGAACGTATATGTTCCAGGGCATCATCCGTTGTTTTGGCCAATGGGCGGGGTATGTATCGCATAACTTCCGCATTACTCCGCAAATTGTAAACTTCATGAACATCTGATTCTTCCAAAGATCTGAAACTCAATCTTTCCGATTGCAGTATGGGAAAAGGATCAAAGTTTAATGCCAGCATTTCCTTTAATCTAAGTAAACATTTTCTACTATTTCCAGGCCATAACCATCAAGCGCAATCCGCTTTTTTTTATGGTTGGATATGAGTTTGATTTTTGAAATTCCCAGTTCACGGAGGATTTGTGCACCGGTACCAAAATCCCTTTGTTCATCGGATGTTGGTGGATTATTACCGGGGTCATTGTCTAATGATCTCAGTTTGTCGAGTATGGATTCGGTTTTTTCACCATGCCTCATAAAAAGTAATACACCATTTTTTGCCTGGGAAATGATCTGAAGCGACCTCGATAATTGTTCGGCATATCCGTCAAACAATATTCCAAGAATATCCCCTGTTTCTGTATTGGAATGTACCCGCACCAAGGCAGGTGAATCTGAATTGAAATTACCCATGGTAAAGGCAAGGTGGACATCACCAGTGGTCAATTGTCTGAATGCCTTTACTGAAAATTTGCCAAATGCAGTTTCTATTTCAGTTTCCATTTCTTTACTCACCAATCGTTCTGTCTGCATTCGGTACGCTACCAGATCTTTGATGGAAATAATTTTTACTCCGAGGGTTTCACTGATTTTCATTAGCTGGGGCAATCGTGCCATAGACCCATCTTCATTCAGAATTTCTACCAGTACACCTGCGGGATAACATCCGGCCATTCGTGACAAATCTACAGCGGCTTCCGTGTGTCCTGTTCGTCTTAATACACCTCCTTGCTTTGCAATAAGTGGAAATATATGTCCTGGTCTGGCAAAATCTGCAGCTTTTGTAGACGGGTCTATAAGTGCCTGTATGCCCGTAGCCCTGTCATAGGCAGAAATACCCGTTGTACATCCTTTACCTATCAAGTCAATTGATACGGTAAATGCCGTATTATGCATGGCAGTATTTGACTTTACCATAAGATCCAGGTCGAGCTCTCTGGCTCTTTGTTGTTCAATAGGTGTACAAATCAAACCCCGGCCATATTTAGCCATAAAATTAATTAGGGCAGGTGTAATTTTTTCTGCCGCACATATAAAGTCCCCCTCATTTTCTCTGTCTTCATCATCTACTACAATGATTATTTTACCATTTTTAATTTCCTCAATTGCCTCCGGAATGGTGTGTAGTTTGATGTCTTGCTCAGCCAACGTTTCTAACATCTTAATTTGGTTTTATTTTTTTTGCAAAAATAGAACTTAAAATGATACCGTTTTGTTTCCAGTCAAACTTATATTTGACAAAGCGCTGTGAATTTTTACTTATTGTTTCATACACGTTTTTATTGTTTAACAGATGGTCGATGGCTTTTGCAAATTCAGTCGCCGTTTCGGCTATAATGACTTCATTTCCGTCTGAAGCCGCAATAGCATTGTTTACTGCTTTGGTTGTTATGCAGGGAATGCCCATAGCCATGGCTTCAAGAATTTTATTCTGCTGGCCTGTTCCGGACCACATCGGGGCCACAAATACGTAGGCTGAAGCATAAGCAGACCGAATATCTTCGACCCAGCCGGAAACGGTTACATTTTCTGATGCCAGACGTAAGACCCTTGAAGCCGGATTAATGCCGGCAATCAGCAATTGTGTATTTTTTTTGCAAAGCGGCAGAATTTCTTGTACCAGATATTCTGCCGATTCGACATTGGGAAGATAGGACATGTTGCCCACAAATACCAGGTCGTATTTTTTTTCTGCACCACCAGCATACTGGAAAAATTCTTCACTAATACCATTACTTAATACATGAATACTTTTTGCCTTTGGAAAAGTAAACTGATTTTTGTCCTGTTCTGAAATAATCACAAGATGATTAAACTGATTGGCAACCCTTTCCTCGTACCTGACCATTCTTTCAGCTTCAATACTGTAAATTAAAGAAGAAAACCAACCCGCTACGGCGGCCCTTCTTTTCATACCAATGCCGAAACAATCCATGTAGTCGAGCGTTTTTTCGTAAGGCAAATCCAGGGCATATTCTGCCATTCTGGTTAATTGGCAAAATACATGGTCTGGTTTTATTTCTGACGCCAGATTTAAAATCAGTTTTTTAATTTTATTACTGTAAAACCAGGAAATTTGAAAAGGAACCCCTGTTTTTAGTGCTTTTATTAACGATATGTACCGCTCCAGCGGGGTGATTCTGATTATGTTGATATCTGTTGTGATCATTCGGATTTTTTCCAGATCAGCTTTCGAAGGATCTTCCTCAATAATACTGATCAGATACACTTCATTGGTCTTAGCCAATTCTCTGATTTGGTAATATGCCCTCAATTTATCTCCTTTTTCAAGAGGATAGGGGAATCTGGATGTTAAATAAATGATTTTCAATGGTTACTTGTGATATGTCAATGGTTATATTGGAAAGATACTGCGGGAGAATTCCCCAGATTTTGATGGATGGCCATGGCGGAACTGATTTGGTATTTATTTTTGAGCCGAAACATCGCTCCAAAACTATAAAGATTGGCTGAAGGGTTGATTCCAAACCTGATTTGAAGTGCATCCATAAACTGGTAACTAATACCAAATTTAATTTCAACTGCCCTGGAAATGAGCTTATCAATTTCTGTCTGCAGCAGCACTTTTTCAGAGGGCCGGTATAATAAACCAAACCTGATTCGGCTTCCGATTTCAGTTTGGGTACGTGCTCCTATGTGACCCGGACTAAATATATGTGTAGCCAGACTTAATTCTTTGCTCAATCTCATTTGCATTCCAAGCTCAAAGGTAATTAAGTTTTTGTGTCCGTACGATTCAATATTGTATCTTAAAAAATCAAATTGGCCACCAAAAGAAATGTTTTTATTAAGTTTTCTGGCATAGGCCAGACCGAATTTTTGTTCATTATAAGCGGAGAATCCAAAATTGGACAACAATAATCCAACAGTTCCAAATTTGAATGTTTTTGCTCCCGCAATGGAAATGGTACTGAGTTCCTGAAAGTTAAATCGCTTTTCAGCACTGATGTCAACAGAGAAGTCCTTTACTGCTGTCAGACCCGCTTGGTTCATGTAAATGGATTCTATTCCCGATAAAGCAACACCTGCCCGGCCGAAACCTAAAAAATTGGCACCACCTAAATTAGTGAAACCGGATTGAGCAAAAAGGAGTTGCTGAAGGCCGGTTAACAAAAGGAATAGTTTAATTTTTAAGCTCATTTATCTGTCCGGGTAGTAATAAACATAAATAATTGAAGAATAAAAGTACATGTATTTCCTGGTATTTTTCAATTATTTTTACGCTCATTACATCATATAAGCCAATAATCAACGATATATTACTATAATTGATGTTTTTAGCCTAATATGTAAAGGTTACTTTTATTACATTTAAAACCACTTTAAGAATTCAAAATAGCTAAAATATCTATTAATTCCAGGGTTTTTATATGGTGCAGAAAACTCAATAAATTAGCATACTGTATTTTTTCTGTTGAAACGTTGTGTTTTTAATGGATTAGCATAAAATGTTCTGAAATCTTTCAATCACAATAAAACTACCTGCCAATCATTTTATTTTTTATCCATTTTTTTTGTTTTATCTGATTTTTTTTTCTTTAATACAATATTTCCTGCATACCGCTGTTGCAAACCGCCAATGGTAAATCCATTGGTGAAATTTGCGCCTGACATACCTTTTGATGTGGCGGAAGGGTCTTTGCTGTTTTCAAATAACCGAACATCGCCTTTATTATTGGGTATGGGCGTCACTGCTATACTAAAAATGCGTACAGTGTCATTTTTTTTCAGATCATTGTACTGCGCAGAGGGACCCAGGGTAGGAATAATACCATAAAAATCTTTATCAGGCATTATTTCCGG